>Ga0172375_10004422_pt1 | contig 20773 bp, 19 predicted proteins | sample LakKiv1m_FD_114537 | JGI IMG/M metagenome (GOLD analysis project Ga0172375, IMG submission 114537) | Freshwater microbial communities from Kabuno Bay, South-Kivu, Congo - kab_092012_11.1m | ecosystem: Environmental > Aquatic > Freshwater > Lake | place: Democratic Republic of the Congo...
CTTCTCCGCCCACTCCCGCCCCTTGGCGTCGAACCAGGCCACCTCTCACGCGCCTCTTCGCCCGCTCCCTGCCACCCTACCACCACGTCACTGACCCATTACCAAACCCCGGTCGACTGCGGCATGAAGAACATCCCGACGCCGTAGGGGCCCTTGGACGGCAAGACCAGCCCGAGCCTTTCGGCTTCGGCACGAAAGAACTTGTCGGGGATCTGGAAAAGGATTCCCGCCCCGTCGCCGGTATTCTGATCGGCGCCCAAGGCGCCCCGGTGCAGGAGATTCTTCAGGATTTCGATCCCCTGCTCCACGATGGCGTGGGACTTCTGTCCATGGATGTTCGCCAGGAACCCGACGCCACACGCATCGTGTTCATACCGGGGATCATAGAGTCCACATCGCTGCATAAAGTCCTATTTTCTTGTTACCCGTTCACATCCGAAGGCGCCGATAATTGCCGCTTCATACGGCAAGAGTCAAACAGAAACGGGCACCCCCGCGTTTCCGCCGGAGCACCCGTTTGTCATTCCATTCCAAGCGCCACCCGGGGCGCTCCGCCACGCTACAGAACAAACATCATTTCCGCGTAGGATGGCAATGGCCACACGTCATCCGGCAGGAGCCCCTCCAGCGAGTCCGCACTCGCCCGGACCGCCAGCATCGACTCCAACATCTTGTCCGCGGACTTGCTTTCGATGGCCGTCTCCAACTTATCAACGCCCTTCAGCAGGCCCTCCGACTCCTCCGATACTGCCACGAGAAGCTTCTTCGCCTCGGCGCTCGAACCGCCGCACGCCTTCACGCTACTGACCGTCGCGGCCAGCTCGGCCTGATAACGGAATGCCGCCGGAGCAATCTCCGTTCGCGCCATCGTCAGGGCGATATTCGCCTCGATCGCCACCGTCTGCTCATAGGCGTGCATATACACGTCGTAGCGCGACTTGAGCTCGCGTTTCGACAGCACGCCATACTTTTCGAACATGGCCACGACCTTGTCATCGATGAGCGCCAGCAGCGACTTCGGCGTCTTGGTGATATTCGGCAAGCCGCGACGGGCGGCCTCCTTCTTCCATTCGTCCGTATAGTTGTCGCCGTTGAAAAGGATCCGCTTGTGCTTCTTCACGATATCCCGCAGAACCGCATGCAGGGCTTCGTTGAACTTCTTGCCATGTTTTACATCCGCTTCAAGCGTGGTACAGACCTCGTCCATGGCGTCCGCCACGATCGTGTTCAAGGCGACGTTCGAACCGGCGCAGCTCTGGCAGGAACCGACAGCCCTGAATTCGAACTTGTTGCCCGTGAAGGCGAACGGCGAGGTCCGATTCCGGTCCGTGGCGTCCCGCGGCAGCGACGGAAGCGAGGACACGCCGATCTCGATGGTACCGCCCTTCGCCGACTTTTTGGCCCCGCCATGCTCGATACCTTCGATCACGTCCGTGAGCTGCTCGCCCAGGAACATGGAGATGATGGCCGGGGGCGCCTCATTGGCGCCCAAACGGTGGTCGTTGCCCGCGGTCGCCACGGTCGCCCGCAGCAGGGCCGCATGCGTATCCACGGCTTTCATGAGCACGCAGATCATGGTCAGGAATTTGGCGTTTTCATGCGGGTCGTCGCCCGGGGTGAGCCAATTCTTGCCGTCCGGGCCGCAGAGCGCCCAGTTGTTGTGCTTGCCGGACCCGTTGACGCCGGCGAACGGCTTCTCGTGCAACAGGCAGGCAAGCCCGTGCTTGTCGGCAATGCTGCGAAGCAGTTCCATGACGATCATGTTGTGATCGACGGCCAGGTTCAGTTCCTCGTACACCGGTGCGATCTCGAATTGCGCCGGACACACCTCGTTATGCCGCGTCTTGGCCGGCACGCCGAGGCGCCACAGCTCCTTATCCAGCTCCTGCATGAACGCCATCACCCGCGGCTTGATGCTGCCGAAGTAGTGATCCTCCATTTGCTGATGCTTGGCGGGTTTGCGGCCAAACAACGTCCGCCCGGTCTGAATCAGGTCCAGTCTCTGCAGGTAGTATTTCTTGTCGATCAGGAAATATTCCTGTTCAGGCCCCAGCGTGGCATACGCACGCTTTCCGTCCGAGGGAATGCCGAACAACTTGGCAAGGCGCGCCACCTGCTTCGACAACGCCTCCATGGATCGCAGCAGGGGGGCCTTCTTGTCCAATGCCTCACCGTTCCACCCGCAGAACACCGTGGGAATGCAGAGGGTCGCGCCGGTACCCGTCTCCTTGATAAAAGCCGGACTGGTCGGATCCCATCCCGTGTACCCGCGCGCTTCAAACGTCGCGCGTAGGCCGCCGGAGGGAAAGCTGGACGCATCGGGTTCGCCCTTGATCAGTTCTTTGCCCGAGAACTGCATGATGATGCTGCCCTCGCGATCCGGCATCAGAAACGAGTCGTGCTTTTCTGCCGTGCTTCCCGTCAGCGGCTGAAACCAGTGCGTGAAGTGCGTAGCGCCCTTTGACATCGCCCACGTCTTCATCGCATCCGCGACTTCATCGGCGATACTGGGGTCCAGATTGCATCCCGACATGATCGTATTCGACAGGGACTTGAAGGCCGCTTCCGAAAGATAGTTTCGCATGGTCCTCAGATTGAAGACATTCTCGCCAAACAAGTCCGTGGCAAGTTCCATTTCGCCTCTTCCGTCATTTTTCGGTGTTTTTGCTGCCATGGTATTCCCCACTTCCTTCCATTGTCGGCATCGTGCCGCACGTACTCGTTGTTAACGCCTTAGACTACCCCTCTTCCTACTGCCCTGCAAGTTCTCTGCGGGATCACGCGTCGCCACTGTTCCTCTCCCCAGATCCCATGCCAACGGGCAAACCCTCTCAATGCCGTTTGAGCCATAGCAGCATCCATGCCACATTCTTCATCCGCCACGGTCCCGGCGCCAGATCATGCAGAACAGCCACTTCAAGGGTCCCCCCCCCCGTCCGGGCAGACAAGGGTGTTACAACTATGTCACACGTCGGCGTAAGGAACTACATTATTGTCATTCTCGAGACTGCCACGACGTGTCATCCGATTGCGCCGTCACCAGTCTCACCGGTGCTGATCCGGATACATTCCGGCAGTTCCAGCACGAAGATTTTTCCATCGCCCACCTGGCCCGTGCGAGCCCCCTCCATAATCGCATCCACGGCGGGTTTCACAAAGGCATTGTTGACGGCAATCTCGAGTTTCACCTTCTTCAACAGGCTGCCGGCCTCCTTGTGGCTGCGGTAGACCTCCGCGATGCCCCTCTGGCGGCCCCGCCCCACCACATTCGACACGGTGACAAGATGAATCGCCTTCTCGGTCAAGCGGCGAAGCACTTCATCAAGCCGGTCGGGCTGTATGACGGCAATTACGTACTTCATGGAATGTCCCTCCTTTTAGTCAATAACCGTGTAGCCGGATTCCCGATGCTGCGTCAGATCCAAGCCGATGCGCTCCTCGTGTTCCGACACACGCAGTCCCGCCACCATATCCACGAACTTGAACAAGAGCAGCGACATGACGAACGAATAGACCATCGTGACCGCCACCGCCTTCAGCTGAATAAGCAGTTGCGCGGGATTCCCGTAGATCAAGCCGTCCACGCCGGCTGGATTGACCGCCTTGGTTGCCCAAATGCCGACGGCGATGGAGCCCCATATTCCGCCGATGCCGTGCACACCGAAGGCGTCCAGCGAATCGTCGTACTTGAACCTGGCCTTGGTAAACGTGACGGCGATCCAGCAGATGATGCCGGCCCCCACGGCGATCCAGACCGCGCCACTGATGCTGACGAAGCCGGAGGCCGGCGTGACCGCTGCCAGCCCGGCTACGGCACCGGTAATCATGCCCAGGATGGTTGGCTTCCCGAACTTGATCCAGTCCAGGACAATCCAGGTGATGCCGGCGACCGCACCGGCCACGTGCGTGGCCATGAAGGCGCTGACGGCCACCGAGTTCGCCGCCAGCGCGCTGCCAGCGTTGAATCCAAACCATCCGAACCACAACAGGGATGCGCCGAGCGCGGCGAAGGGCAGGTTGTGGGGCGGCGAAATCGCGTGGGGATACCCCTGCCGACGCCCCAGGAATACGGCCGCCGCCAATGCGGCCATGCCCGCATTGATGTGAACCACCATCCCTCCGGCAAAATCAACCGCACCCTTGCCGCCCAGCACGCCCAGGAAGCCGCCATTCCCCCATATCCAATGGGCCACGGGATCATACACGAACGTCGCCCAGAGCAGAGAGAACAGGCAGAAGGCGGCGAACTTCATGCGCTCAGCGAAGGCGCCGATGATGAGGCCGGGGGTAATCACCGCGAACATCATCTGGAAAAGGACAAACGCCTGGTGTGGTACGGTTGGAGCGTAGGATGAAGGCGCCATTCCGACTCCCTTCAGTCCGAGCCAATCGAGGCTCCCTGTAATTCCTCCCAAGTCCGGGCCAAAGGACAGGCTGTATCCGACCAGCACCCATTGAACGCTGATCAGGCACATGACCGTGAAGCACTGCATGAGGATGGACAGTATGTTCTTCTTCCGGACCAAACCGCCGTAGAAGAAGGCCAACCCAGGCGTCATCAACATGACCAAGGCCGTAGCCAGCAGAACCCACACCGTGTCGCTCGCATTGATGGTCGAGACAGGCGTCGCGGCAGTTATGCTCGCAACCTCCTGCGCAACCGCATCGCTGCCGCTACTCCACAGCCCGAGACAGGCCGGAATCAACCACCAGTTTCTTCGAATCACCCCTCCCATTCCTTTCCTCGGCATGGCCGTCACGAACCAGTGAGTCAGCCTGCCAATGGTGGAGCGACCTAGCACCATTCGTGCCACATCAGTCGGGCGTGATCGTGGAGGAATCTCCAAAGGCTTCTGATGAAGCTTCTTACATCTGTTCTTGGCCACCTCGAGTCCTTCCCTGGGACCGATTGACCGCACGATCCCACGACCACTCAACGACAGAACTGTACTCCGACAGTACCCGTGTTCATTTCTATCCGATCGCCTCGCCACCGATTTCACCGCTGCTGATCCGGATACATTCCGGCATATCCAGAACGAAGATCTTGCCGTCGCCCACCTGGCCCGTGCGCGCCCCAGCCAAGATGGCATCCACAGCGGGCTTTACAAACGCATCGTTGATGGCAATCTCCAGTTTCATCTTCTTCAAGAGGCTGCCAGCCTCCTTGTGGCTGCGGTAGACCTCCGCGATGCCCTTCTGGCGGCCCCGCCCCACCACATTCGACACCGTCACCAGATGGACCTCCTTCTCCGTCAGTTTCGTGAGCACTTCATCCAGTCGGTCCGGTTGTATGACCGCAACAATGTATTTCATATCGAATCCTCCTTCGTTGCCCTGTCAGTCGATGACCGTGTAACCCGCTTCCCGGTGTTGCGTAAGGTCCAATCCCACTCGCTCCTCGTGCTCGCCGACTCGTAAGCCAGCCACCTTGTCCAGGGCCTTCAACAGAATGAACGACACGACAAACGAGTAGATCACCGTAATCGCCACCGCCTTCAGCTGAATGATGAATTGGGCAGGATTCCCATAGAACAGTCCATCGGCCCCTGCCGCGTTCACTCTCTTCGTGGCGAACAGTCCGGTGGCCAATCCACCCCATATACCGCCTATTCCGTGAACACCGAAGGCGTCGAGCGAATCGTCATACCCCATCTTGACTTTCACAACGGCGACGAAGAGGTAGCAGATCACCGATACCCCGCCGCCAATGCGCTGCCCGCGTTGAAGCCGAACCACCCGAACCACAACAACGCGGCGCCCAACACGGCGAACGGCAGATTATGCGGCGGGGAGATCCCGACATCGTATCCGATTCTTTTGCCCAGGACCAAGGCGCACACCAAGGCCGCGATTCCGGCGTTGATGTGCACCACGGTCCCGCCGGCGAAGTCCAACGCGCCCATGTTGCGGAGGAATCCGCCAAGCCCCCACACCCAGTGCGCGACGGGGTTGTAGACAAGGAGGGACCACGCGAGCACGAACATGCAGTAGGCGCTGAACTTCATACGCTCAGCGAATGCTCCGAGAATCAGCGCCGGGGTGATGACCGCGAACATCATCTGAAAGATCATGAACAGCTGATGAGGGATCGTGGCGGCGTAGTCTGTGTTCGGAGTAAGTCCAACCCCGTTCAGCCCCAACCAGGCAAGACTTCCTATGAGGCCCTTCTTGTCGGGGCCAAACGCGAAGCTATACCCGACCATCACCCATTCCACGCTCACAATGCAGATCACAACGAAGCATTGCATCATGATCGAGAGGACGTTCTTTCTCCTCACCAAGCCGCCATAGAAGAACGCCAGACCGGGAGTCATCAACATCACGAGAGTCGAGCTCATCATGAGCCACGCCGTATCCCCCGTGTCGATCTTCACGGCGGGCATCGAGACCGCTGCCCTCATCTCTTCGCCGGCCCGGACGCTCGGCCCCGGCAACGCGAGTACCAAGAGCCCTGCCACCACTGCCGTGTTCAACCATCGTCTCATTGTGGTATTCACCCTGCCTCCCTGTTTATCCCGTCATGCTGTTGGTTTGATTGCTGAGACCGGTATCGCACACGCTATGCCAAGTCACATATGGCAAACCTATGTCGATGATTACCCATTGGACAGCATGGCTTTACATCGGAGACCGCCATAAGGGAAGACGAGGAAGGTCCGTGGCACAGAGCAACACTTATGTATGTTCACTGCACATTAATACAGTAGTGTAATATCGTGGTAGACTACGAACGCTGCTAAAGCAGCGGGTCCGGGCGGGCTCTTGCGAGAGGCGATCTCGTCCTATGACCAAAGATGGCGGTCGAGACTGCGGTACTGGATCGCCTCGGTTACATGCTCCGGCTGGATATCCTCCGTGCCGGCGAGATCCGCAATCGTCCGCGCGACTTTGAGGATTCGGTCATAAGCCCGGGCACTGAAATTGAGTTCGGTAATCGCCATTTTGAGCAGCTCTTGCACCTCGTCGCTGGCGTGACAATGCTTCTGGAGTTCCTTCGACCCCATTCCGGCATTGTTGTGGATCTTCCGGCGCCCCTTGAAGCGTTCCTGTTGGATTGTGCGCGCCTTCATCACCCGTTCCCTGACGGCCGCCGACGGCTCGCCGCGTCCCAAGCCTGAGAGCTCCTGGTAACGAATTCCCGGGACTTCGATGTGGATGTCGATCCTGTCCAGGAGCGGCCCCGAGATCTTGTTGCGATAGTGTTGTATATGATTCGGAGTGCAACGGCATTCCCGCTTGGGGTCCCCGAAGTAACCGCACGGGCAGGGATTCATCGCCGCCACCAGCATGAATCGACAGGGGAAGTTCACGCTGGCACTGGCGCGCGAAATGGTCACGGCCCCCTCCTCCAGCGGTTGCCGCAGCACCTCCAACACGTTCCTGTGGAATTCCGGGAGCTCATCGAGAAACAGCACTCCCAGATGCGCCAGGCTGACCTCGCCGGGAGCGGGATGACTTCCCCCGCCCAGCAGTCCAGCGTCAGAAATGGTGTGATGCGGTGACCGGAAGGGGCGACTCGTGATCAGAGCCTGATGAGGAGGTAGCGTTCCAGCAATACTGTGGATCTTCGTCGTTTCCAAGGCTTCCTCCAAGACCATCTGCGGAAGAATGGAGGGAATGCGTTTGGCGAGCATCGTCTTACCGGTTCCCGGGGGCCCGATCATTAGAATGTTGTGGCCACCGGCAACGGCCACTTCAATGGCGCGCTTAGCCTGCTCCTGCCCCTTGACGTCTGCGAAGTCGTCCTCGTGATCTGCCGTCGTTTCATACACTTGCGAGATATCCATCCTGAAAGGGCGTTGGGGAAGCTTGCCCGCCAGGAAGTCAGCAGCCTGCCTCAGGGTTCGCACGGGATAGACGTCAAGCCCCTCGACCACGGCGGCCTCTTCGGCGTTGTCGGCAGGAACAATCAGGCTGTGATGGCCGCGATGCCTCGCTTGTATGGCGATGGGCAGCACTCCCCGTACACGGCGCACCTCGCCGCTCAGGGCCAACTCGCCGATAAGGGTGAAGTGCTCCAAGGCTTCATGCTTCACCTCGTCCTGAGCCGCGAGCATACCGATGGCAATGGGCAGATCGAAGCTGGGGCCCTCCTTCTTCTTGTCCGCCGGAGCCAGATTGATCGTGGTGCGTCCCACATGCGGTTTGTAGCCCGAATTGACCAGGGCGGTGTGAACCCGGTCCTTGCTCTCTTTCACGGCAACGTCGGGGAGCCCTACGATGACCGTACAGGGATCGCCATAGCCCGCATTGACTTCTATCTCAACGGGATAGGCATCCACTCCGAACACCGTTCCTGAATGGACTTTGGCGAGCAAAGCGGGACTCCTTCCTTTCCGCCGGAACACCCGGCAGCATTCTGCTCCATAGCAGCGCAGAGGGAACGTTATCAGAAAGTGTCGGGGATTGTATGTCGGGGAGGCCCCCTAATCCGGCCGTCAGGTTTTCCCCTACAACTGGAAGGCCCGCCGTATTTCCGGGCATCCGCCCGGTCCACCGGCAGCAGTCCGGCCGATGGCAATCAGAAGCGGTGTTTCTTGTCCTTGATCACCCGGGTGTGATCGTCTATCTGAGGGATCTCGTTGTGGAGTGCGATGTTGAGCAGTATGGCGATGCTGGCCACGGAGGCCATCAGACTTGAACCGCCATAGCTGATGAAGGGCAAGGGCAAGCCCTTCGTGGGCAGACAGCCCGTCACCACACCTACGTTGATGGCGGCCTGGAGCGTCACCATGATGGTTACCCCGAACGCCAGGAACCGCCCAAACGAATCGGGGGCCTTCATACTGACGATCATGCCGCAGACCAGGATTCCGGCAAACAGCAACAGAACCGAGAACGTCCCGATGAAACCCAGCTCTTCGCCAATGATCGCCAAAATGAAGTCGTTGTGAGCTTCCGGCAGATAGAACTGTTTCTGCATGCTGTTTCCAAGGCCGACCCCAAACGGGCCGCCAATAATGAACGACATCTTGGACTGAACCATTTGGTACGAAAAGGCGGGATACTTCTCTGGCCACCAGAACGCCAGAATGCGACCGACCCGGTGCTGGACGAACTCAGTTTCCCATAGAAGCCAGATTGTAATAATAGCCGCCACCAGTCCGACAAGCGCCGCCAAGGACAGGTACTTCATGCGGGATCCCGCCGCGTACAGCATCACGGTTCCCACGGCGGCCGTCAGCACGCTTGTGCCGAGGTCAGGCTCCATGAGTATTATGATCACAACCCCGCCCAGGGCCGCCAGCGGGAATACAAGGCCTTCCTTCCATTCCTGGATGCGCCTGGCCACGTGCACGATCCAGGCGGCCACTACAATCGGCGTGCAAAATTTCGCCAATTCGGACGGTTGGATACTGAGCGGACCAAGCCGCAGCCATCGTCGGCTTTTTGAAACTTCCACTCCGATGTGAGGAATCAGGACCAGAACCAGGAGAACCACCGCAATCCCGCCCAAGGGAAACGCCAGCTTCTGCCAACTGTGATAGTCGAAGGCGGCGATCATGACTCCCACCAGCACAGAAAGAAACAGCCAGATCAATTGCTTCTTGAGAAAGAAATACGGGTCATGATGGGGGCTGGCCATTCCCTCGACACTGCTGGCGCTGGCCAACATGACAATGCCCAGCGCCAGTAGAAGCATCACCGCAATCACGAGCATGCTGGAAGTCTTGCGCATCTACTATTCCGGAATCTTCAGGACTTGACCTGGCGTGACCGTATCATCCGTCAGCCCATTCAGTTTCTTGATGGCCGCCACACTGACGGTCCAATGCATGGCAATGTCATCCAGGCTCTCCCCTTCCTGCACGGTGACGGTGGCGCCGGCCGGGGTCTTGGCTTCCTCTTTCTGGATCACCTCTCCCGCGGGCAGCGCGGGCTTGACGATGTCGTCCCCGAAGAGACTCGCCGGCTCAGTGCCCTTGACCGGGGCGATGGGTTTCTTGTCCTGTTTGACCGGAGCCGGTTCCGAGCCGGCGGAGGCATGAGAGGGGGCTCTTGAACCGGAAATGATGAGCTTTTGACCGACTTTGATCTTATCGCCAGTCAAGCCGTTCGCCTGCCGGAGAGCGTCGATACTGACGCCGTGAGCTTTGGCCACTTTGGAAATCGTGTCTCCCGACCTCACCACATAGACGTTGCCAGCCGGTGACCCGCTCGTCTCTCTTGACTTGACCGGTTCCGTTCTGAGTTTGGCCGCGGGCGGCGGGGTCGTCTTCGGCAGGGTCATCAGGTCCCGATCCCCCTCGGCGGGCAGCACCAGTTTCTGCCCCTCCTTCAGCCGATTGATATCTTTTACGTCGCCGTTAAGCGCCTTGATCGCCGCTACGCTCAACTTGAATTTTTGGGCGATCGACGAGAGCGTGTCGCCTTTGGCCACAACATAGACAGTAGTTTTGGCCGAGGGCGTTTTCGCATCCAGCATTCCCGGAGGGGGTGGCACCCCCCCCTGGTCCGGCCTGCTTGTTTTCGCTACCCCGGGTTCTTGGGCTCTGGCGGTCGGCCCTTTGGTCGTACCGCATCCCTGCATCATCAAAATGGAGCCCAGGGCCACACAGTGCACTGTCAACACGATACCGACGAGCCATGACGTTCTCATTCTATTTCTCCTTACTGAGTGTACCGACCAGTTCCACGAACCGATTACCTCTTTCCTTGAAACTTGCGAATTGATCGAAGCTTGCACATGCGGGCGAAAGCAGGATGACGTCTCCCCGCTTGGCATCCTTCCAGGCTTCCTGCACGGCTCTGTCCAAGCGCTCGCAGAGGCGGCACGGGACGATCCGGCCCCATGCGTCTGCCATGGTCTTTGCCGCCTCGCCGATCAGGTAAAGGCAGGCGGCCCTCTCGGCCAGCGCCTTTCCGGCATCAGCCAGATCCGTTTCTTTCAGTTGCCCGCCGGCAATCAACCGGACAGGCCCGTCGCACATCTGCAGCGCCGCCGTCATGGCGGCCAGGTTGGTGGCCTTTGAGTCATCGACGAAGCTCACACCCTTGATCGTCGCCACCCGGTTCATCCGATGCGGCAGCGGCTTGAATGCGCCAGCCGCTTTCTCGACACAACGGCCATCCTGGCCGCACGCATCCACAACGGCCACGGCCGCCGCCGCCGTCGGCCCCATGACGTCGTTCGCGAACAGGGTCCCCGCCACCGACACCGGGTTCCTGCGGGTGCCATGCGGGTAGCGGACGGCGCCGCGCTCGTATCGGTAATCGGCGCGGTCAGAGAGCCCAAAGGACATCCACTTGTTCCGGCCGGCGGTAAGGCCCCTTATCTTGTTCATTTTCGTGTCCGGCACAATGCCTGTGTCCTCTTGCGTCATGCAGGCAAACAGCCGGCTCTTGATCCGCACATAGGTCTCCATATCCCCGTGCCGATTGAGGTGGTTCGGATTCACATTCAACAGTACCCCGACCTTCGGCTTGAAGGCGCTTGCCGTCTCAAGCTGGAACGAGCTGATCTCTGTCACCACCCAGTCGTAGCTGCCGCTCTTCATCGCAAACGCCGATAGCGGCGTGCCGTAGTTTCCGGCCAGGTCGACGCGTAAGCCCGACGCCGTCAATGATTCTCCGCAGAGTTTGACAAGCGTACTCTTCCCATTGGATCCGGTAATGCCGACCATGGGGCATTTGCAGCGCGTTGCGCCGAGTTCCAACTCCGATACGACGTCAATCCCCCGCTGGTGAGCCGACTTGATCCACGCCGAGTCGACGGGAATTCCCGGGCTCGCAATGCAAATGTCAAACGCCCCATCAGGGAGATCACGGGTTCCCAGCCTGACGTCCCCGCCCTTGGCCGTCAGTTGTTGCGCGCGGGCGGCGAGCTCGCCATGGCTGGCCTCGTCAACCACCGTAACGTGAGCGCCTTCGGCCATCAAGAGTTCAGCTGCGGCTACTCCGCTGGCCCCGCAGCCGAGGATCAAGGCTTTCTGATATATGGTCATCGGATTTTGAGGGTTAGAATTCCGATCAGCGCGAAGATAATGGAGAGGATCCAGAACCGGATCGTCACTTGTGTCTCGCTCCAGTTTCTCATTTCGAAATGGTGATGGATGGGAGCCATGGCGAAGATGCGCTTCCCCCGTAGCTTGAACGAGGCCACCTGGAGGATCACGCTGACGGCCTCCATGACAAACACTCCTCCCACGATGATCAGCACGAGTTCCTGCTTGATCAGGATCGCCACCATGGCCACGGCTCCGCCGAGGGCCAGGCTGCCCGTATCGCCCATGAACACCTTGGCCGGATGGCAGTTGTACCACAGGAAACCAAGACAAGAGCCCATCAGGCACCCGCAGAATACGGCCAACTCCCCGCTGCCAGGTACATACGGAATGCGGAGGTACTCGGCGAACTTCAAGTGTCCCGCCACGTAGGCCATGACCAGATAGGACAGCGCCACCGAACTGCTGCAGCCGATGGCCAGCCCGTCGAGACCGTCCGTCAAGTTTACGGCATTGCTGGCCCCGATCATGACCACCCCCACAAACAGGAACACTCCGACAAGCCCAATATCGCGAATGACGGGATCCTTGTAGAACGGGACCATCAAATTCCGCGCCCGGTCGCGAGTCTCCGGCAAGAGCAGAAGAATGCTCACAACCACGACTACCCACACGGATTGAAGCAGCAGTTTCTTCCGCGCCGTAAGGCCCTTCGAGCGTTTCAGCGCCACTTTGGTGTAGTCGTCCCAGAAGCCGATGGCCGCCATGGCGCAAAGTGTCGCCAGCACGAGCAGGACGAACCGGTTCCCCGGTACCGTCCACAGCAGGCTGGCCACGACAAGAGACAGGACGATCAGAATTCCGCCCATGGTCGGCGTGCCTTCCTTCTTGGCATGCAGCGCGTAAAGTGGCGGCGCTTCTTCTTTCCGCTCGTACTGGCCAATGTTGAGGCGCTTGAGCTGCTCAATGACCCAAGGCCCCAACAGGAGGCTGATCAGGAATGCCGTGCCCGCTCCGGCGACCGCCCTCACCGTGATATAGTGAAAGACCCGGAAGGGAGGAAACCAGTCCTGCAACATATACAAATAGTAGAACATGAGATCTTTCCCGAAGTACCGTTGTCCACCCGACTTCTCTTTCTATCTCTCCTCGTCCGTTCCCCAGAGCGTGAGCGACGCAGGATCGCCGTTCGGCATCGCGGCCGAATCCCACGCCATCCTCCTCGTGGGTTCCGCATCCCACAGGGCCACCCTTGTCCCCTGCCCGTCCCTACTGTTCTCCTCAGGCGACACAATCGCTGTCGCCCGACTTCCCGCCCCTTGTTCCGGTTTCACAGTCATGACGAGTCCCTCCCCGCTTTTCGATTGCCGCGAGAACCTCCTCCAATCGCATCCCCCTGGACGCTTTCAACAACACACGGTCTCCTGATTTTAGTTGTTCAACGGCCACGTGCGCCGCCGCCTCGTTATTCGCGCAACAGAAGATGCGTTGTGCGGAAAATCCGGCTTCCTCAGCCCCGCGGGCAATCAGCTTCCCGAGCGGCCCCACGGCAATGAGTCCGGCCCAGTCGCCGGCGCCGACATGACGCCCGACGGCGAGGTGTTCTTCTTCCTGCCGACTCCCCAGCTCGAGCATCCCGCCGAGGAGTAGCCATTTCCTTCCGCCCGCCGGCATCTCCGCAAACGTCCGCAGCGCCGCCCGCATGCTGAGGGGATTCGCGTTATAGGCGTCATTGACCGCGGTGATTCCACGAAACTGTTTCGTCTCCCATCTCATGGGCAACGAGCAGTAGGACGATGCCGCACGACGAATGTCCTCCCACGACACCCCAAAGCCGCGAGCCACGGCAATGGCCAGCAGAACATTGACGATGTTGTGCTCACCGGTAAGCGACAGTTGCAGGGCATGCTCCTCCCCGCTGGATCTTTCCCTGATCGTAGCGCTCCCTGTACCCGGGTCTCGGGCCAGACACGCATAGTCGGCCTCATCGCGCATGGAGATGGTAATAACGCGCCCGGGCGCCATGTCGCACAGAAGATTGAAGGAGGGATCGTCCTGATTGAGGACCGCAACACCATCCGGAGGAAGGCACCTCAGGACCTCGGCTTTTTCCCTGGCAATCGACTCCACGCTGCCAAAGAATTCAATATGAACGGGCCCCACGTTGGTCACGACTCCCCACGTGGGCTTCAGCAAGCCGCAGAGTGGAGCCAGCTCGCCGGGATGGTTTGTCCCCACCTCGAACACGCCCACCCGCGTCTGCCGCGACATCGCCAGCAAGCTCAGGGGCAGACCGATGTCGTTATTCCAGTTGCCCTTTGTACTGGCCACAGGAAGCGTTGTTGAGAGCATGTGAGCCGTCATTTCCTTGACTGTGGTTTTTCCCGCACTTCCCGTTACCGCCACGATCCGCGGATTGAGCTTCTGCCGATAGCCCGCTGCCACGTCACGTAACGCCCTGGCCGGGGCTGCAACACGCAGCAGGGGCCTGCCTTTCACCGACTCCGGCGCCATCCAGGAATCGCTGACCACCGCCCCGCTCGCGCCTTTCTCAAAGGCGCGCTCCACAAAAGCATGTCCCTCGAAATTGCCCCCTGTCAGGGCGAAGTACACGTTGCCACGGTTTAGCGACCGGGTGTCATTCGACACCCCGTCTATCGCTTTCGGCGGCAAAGGATCCCACGTACCGCCAGTCCACATCGCCATCTCTACTGGATCGAAGGACGGCATTTACAGATACCTTCTCACCATTTGTCGGTCGTCAAACGGAATGCTTCGATTGGCAAACTCCTGGAAGCTCTCGTGACCCTTCCCCGCAATCAGAACCACATCGCCTCTGCCCGCCATGTCGATTGCCTTCTTGATGGCTTCGGCCCGGTCCTCGATGGCCTCCATGTTCAAGGCATTTCCGAAGCCTCCACGAATCTCCGCAATGATCTGCGCGGGATCTTCATTTCGGGGATTATCGGAAGTCACAATGGAGTAGTCGGCACACTCGGAGGCAACTCTCCCCATGATCGGACGTTTCGTGCGATCACGATTGCCACCGCATCCAAAAACGACAATGAGTCGGCCCTTGGTGATCTCGCGTAGAGTCTTGAGCACGTGTTCCAGCGCGTCATCCGTGTGGGCATAGTCGACAAAGACTTGGAAGCCCTTCCCCGTCTTGACTTCCTCGAGCCGGCCCGGAACCGCGGTCATCGACGATAGCGCGGAGACCATTACATCCAGATCGGTCCCCAGCGCACTGCAGGCAGAGATAGCCGCCAAGGCGTTGTATACGTTGAATCGACCCATGAGTTTTGTCGTAACCTTCGCCGTCCCCCACGTGGTCTTCACACGGAATGTGCTGCCTCCGGAGCCCAACGCCACCTCGTCGGCGTGCACCGTTGCTTCCGGATTCAGACCGTAAGTCAGGACATCGGCGGTAAGGTCGGGCAAGCCGGCCAGCTTTTGTCCCCACGGGTCATCGATGTTCACGACGGCAACGGCGTGCTTCCGGCCTTTGCCCAACCCTTTGAACAATAGAGCCTTGGCTTCAAAGTAGTTCTCAACAGTCTTGTGATAGTCCAAGTGGTCCCGTGTGAGGTTCGTGAAGATCCCCACATCGTAGTCGATCCCCGCCATTCTGTTCTGTACCAGCGCGTGGGATGATACTTCCATAACGGCACTTCGACAGGCAGCCGTCACCATCTGGGCAAACATGGCCTGAAGCGTGGGAGCGTCCGGCGTCGTTCGGCTCGCGGGTATGGCCCTGGCCCCAATGAGATATTCAACGGTTCCAATGAGACCGGGATTCCGGCCATCGGCGCGCAAGATGTCCCTGATCATATAGGCGGTTGTCGTCTTCCCATTAGTCCCCGTAATGCCAACCATCTGGAGTTGGTCCGTCGGCTCACCGTTGATAGCGCAGGCAAGACGGGCCAACGCGAGATGGGCATCGGCAACGCGCAGGTACGAAACGTCCTTTCGGACCTTGATATCGTTTTCAGCCACAACGGCGGCGGCGCCTCGTTCAACGGCATCTTCGACAAACAACCCTCCATCCTGCTTGGCGCCCGGAACCGCCACAAATAAGTATCCCGGCCTGACGTGGCGCGAATCGCAGACGACCCCCAGGATCTCGGGATCTCGTGGCCCCGCGACACTGATCGGCTGAATGTTTCTGGCGAGAAATTCCAGTCTCATCGTCTGCTCGTCTGGTTTGTCTGCGGCCTAATCGCCGCGCTCCTACTCGTCTTTACTGGCGAGTTTGTACTGAGTTGGCGGAATGTCCAGATACCGAACGGTCTGGCTGGCAATTCTGCTGAATGCGGGCCCCGCCACAACGCCGCCGGTATGGAGAGGCTGCGGCTCATCGACAACCACAATCAGCCCGATCTCCGGATCTTCGGCAGGCAGAAAGCCAACGAACGATGCCATGTAGGCCGTCGAGGAATACCCTCCTGCCACTGGTTTCTGGGCACTGCCGGTCTTGCCCGCCACTTCGTACCCTTCCACTTGGGCGCGGGTTCCAGTTCCTCCCTCCTCCGTCACACGACTGAGCAATCTCCTCATCGTGGCGGCGGTCTGGAAAGTGATGGGGCGTGATACGACTTCCGGCTTTGATTCGTGCACCACAACGCCATTGTCTCTCACCACGCGGCTGACCACGAACGGTTTCATCAGAAAACCGTCGTTGGCGATGGCGCAAAATACGCCCAGCATCTGAAGGGCGGTCACCGCCACCCCCTGCCCGATGGGGACGCGCGTAACGCTGATGCCGGACCACGCGGAGACCGGATGCAGGATGCCGCTTTCCTCGCCGGGAAGATCCACGCCGGTCTTGCTGCCAATGCCAAATGCCCGCAGATACTCGTAGACGCGCTTTTCGCCGAGCGTCAGAGCCACTTTGGCCGTCAGAATGTTGCTGGACTTCTTGAGGCCATCGGCAACCGTCAGCATCCCGTAGGGATGATAGTCACGCAGTACGCGTTTCTTGTAGGTCCAAGCGCCGTTTTCACAGTCAAATACAGTCTCGGGCTTGACGGTGCCCTCGTTGAAGGCGGCGGCGATTACCGCGGCTTTGAATGTGGATCCGGGTTCGTAGATACTTCCGACCGCCCGGTTGAGCATCGCATTCGTGTCGGCTGTTGAGAATTCATTCAGATCAAAAGACGGCCGACTTGCCATGGCCAGGATCTCACCCGTCCGAACGCGCTGGACAATGGCCCATGCGCCCCGCGCGTGGTGTTCCTTCATGACTTCGTCCAGGGCCTTCTCCACAATGTACTGAACGTTCTGATCCAGAGTGAGGCAGACATTGGCGCCTGCAACGGCGGGGATGTCACTCTCCCGTTGCCAATACAGTTCCTGTCTCTTGGCGTTAACGCGACTGTCCAGCAGACCGGCACTTCCTCTCAGGTCTTTGTCCAGAGATTGCTCAACGCCGGCGCTCCCCTGTCCCTTGTAGTTGACAAAGCCCAGGACATGACACATGAACGATTTGTTGGGATAGTGACGCAGCGTCGACTCCTGAAAGAAGACGCCGGTCAGATTTCTCTGCCGAACCTGCTCAGACAACTCTTGGTTCGCGAAGCGACAGACATTGACATAGTGTTTGCGGGGATCGTCCAGCTTCGTCATAATTTCGTCGGCAGGCTGCCCCAGCATCTCGCTGAGTTGGATGGCGATATCCGACAGGTTACCATTCGTCGCGATCTGGGCCGGGTCGACGCAGATGTCTTTGACGGGCAGACTGAGAGCGAGGGCGTTGCCGCCACCCTTGTAGTCGAAGATCGTCCCTCGCCCCGGAACAATGGTTTTCTCAATTCGCTGGCGGTTCTGTACCTTCTTCCGAGTGTCGTCGTGGGGCCCAAGATGCAAAAAGGCCAGGCGCATGCCCAGCCCCACCATCGCCAGCATCAAGACACTTGCACTGACGATTGCGCGTTCTTTACCGAAGGGATCACTCATCCATAATCATCCTTTCCAGCCTCGCAAATTGCAGCGTCTCGTCACTTTCCTCAAACGACGGTTCTTCGAATAGGTTCTGATCGGAAAGGCGGACAACCTGATCACTCTTGGGCCACGTCATGATGATATTGTGCCTCTCCAGAGCTTTCTCCAACTCGTGGGGCGACTTCATCTGAATCCATTTGTACTCTTCTTGCAGATACTGCTTGTGCAGCATCAGGCTTTCGTCCTCAAGAACCTTCAAGTCGCGTCCAAGCGCTTCGCAGCGGGACCCCAGCCACACATATCCGAGGGCAAAAGCCGCCAGGAGAGCCACAATCCCGGCAAAGGGCCTGGGTAACATGAAACCTCCCAACTTCCTCTTCTTTCGGTTTTTCCGTGCCATGGTCTCTCCTATCCGGCAATCTTCTCTGCAACCCTGAGTTTGGCCGATCTCGCGCAAGGATTCGTCTTTCTTTCCTCCTCGGATGCCATGACCGGTTTCCGATTGATGAGGGCAACCGGCGGCTGCTCACCAATCCGTCGCCGTCCCCCCGCCTGCAAGGACTCCCACCGACCGGCGTGGGCAACAAAGAACTTCTTCACGATCCTGTCCTCGAGGCTGTGAAAGGAGATCACCGCCAAACGACCTCCCCCCGAAAGCAATTCCAGGGCCCCCACCAGCCCTTTCTCAAGCGACTCCAACTCTTGATTGGCCGCCATCCTCAAAGCCTGAAATGTCTGTGTCGCGGGGTGGATCCGCCCACGTCGGCCCCCCGACGCCTTGGACACGAGGGCCGCCAGTTGCAGCGTCGTGGCAATCGGGGTAATCTCCCGTTCTCTTGCGATAGCTCTGGCGATATGCCTCGCCCTGGGTTCCTCCCCGAGAGTCTTGAGCAGGAAACACAAATCGGCCTCCGGCAGGCTGTTCACGATATCCGCCGCTGTCTCGCCTTGCGATTTGTCCATTCTCATATCCAAGGGCCCGTCGACCATGAAACTGAAACCGCGTTCCGGTGTTACCAGCTGATCTTGGGAAACGCCCAGATCAAGGAGGACCCCGTCGGCGCGATCAATCCCCGCTCGTTTCGCAATATCCAAAACATCCGCGTAGTTCCCGTGCGCCCATGTGCACTGCTTTTCCCACCCCGCCAGTCGAACACGTGCGCGTTTCAGAGCCTCCTCATCACGGTCAATCGCCAGAAGCCGTCCGCTGGGGCCGATTCTCTCTACTATGGCTACCGCGTGCCCCCCGCTTCCCACCGTCCCATCCACATAGGTGCCCCCGGGTTTCAGCGACAGAAGATCCAGGGACTCCTTCAGCAATACCGGCTGGTGCATGTGGCATTACCCTCTCCAGCTTCACGATCCCGTCATTCCTAGAAACCGACATATCGAGCGGCCTCTTCAAAGCTGGCCTGATCCGCCTTGGCGACTTCCTTGTGACGTTCAGGGCTCCACAGCTCAAAACGATCAAGCGCGCCGACCAGCATGACCTGATCTTTGAGACCCGCCAAATCAAGCAACTCATCCTTTATCCGGATGCGGCCCTGCGAATCCCAAGCCACCAAATCCGACTTTGATCCAATGACTCGGGCAAACTCTCTCGCTTTACGATCGGCCATGGCGTGCAGCCGCAGTTTTTGAAGCCGCTGTTTCATCACAGTCTCGGGAAGAACGCAGAGGCATTTCATGGAAATATCGGGAAGCACATAGAGGCCGTTTGCTCCGGCTTGAACCCGCCATTCTGATGGGATCGTGAGGCGCCTCTTGGGGTCAAGCGAGTGTGCGAACTCGCTCACGAAGACGCCCTGGCCCTTAACGTCGGCCTCTACCTCTCTGCCTATCTCATCCACAGCCTGCCCTTTCGTGACATAGTACACCACTTTGCCCCACCGTATGTCAATACCTTTATCTGTGAAAAATAGGTTTTTTTTGTTCGGTAAGGACCGACGTCACAGGGAGCTATTTCGGGGAATATCGCGCCCGAAAAGCGCCCTGCATAAAGCTGCCAGATGCCGGGCGCATCGCGGCAGAACCAACCTTTGCCCTACTTCACCTTCGCGCCACTGGGCATGTCGCCATCAACGGAAACCAGCCTCAGAGCATCGCCGCTGGAGGCCGCCAGCAACATGCCATTCGATACGACTCCGCGAATCTTAGCGGGTTGCAGGTTAGCAACTACAACAACAACCTTTCCGACCACTTCTTCCGGCTTGTAGTAAAGCGCTATGCCCGCAACAATCTGCCGTTTCTCCTGCCCCATTTCGATCTGAAGACACAGCAATTTGTCGGCCCCGGGAACCTTGTCTGCCTGAATGATCTTCGCCGTACGAAGCTCGATCTTTTCAAAGTCAACGTAGGCAATCTCCGTCACTCCTTCGCGCGCGGGCGTCGCTGACGGCGCCAGTTGGCCCGCCCCCTGGGGGGACGGTGTGGTGCCGGAGATGGATTCCTTTCCATGCGTGTCGGAAATACGAGGGAACAGGCTCATCATTCCTCCGATTCTTGTGCCGGGCTGCAGCCCGCCCCATTTCCTGAGAGCACCGAAATCCAGATCACTCCCGGCGCATCCCAACGTCTCCATCAAGGCGACCATCTTCCCTGGCATGACGGGATACAACATTCCACTGACAATACGCAGCGTCTCTGCCGCGAAATAGAGGACCGTCCCCAGTTCTTCTTTCTGGCCCTTCTTCGCCAGCGTCCAGGGCTGACGTTTCTCCAAGTAACGATTCGCCTCGCGAACGGCGCCGGCTAACCCGGCCAATCCGGCGTCGATTCTCATTCCCTCCACGGATTCCACCAGATGCTCCGCCGCACCAAGCACGGCTTCCTGCAAATGTTTTTCCTCTTCACCAATTGCCGCAGGCGCGGGGATGGCACCATCA
>Ga0172375_10004423_pt1 | contig 20771 bp, 20 predicted proteins | sample LakKiv1m_FD_114537 | JGI IMG/M metagenome (GOLD analysis project Ga0172375, IMG submission 114537) | Freshwater microbial communities from Kabuno Bay, South-Kivu, Congo - kab_092012_11.1m | ecosystem: Environmental > Aquatic > Freshwater > Lake | place: Democratic Republic of the Congo...
CCTCTTTCTACCCCGATTCGCCTAAGACGCGTCGTAAATTTCTTTCAGAAATTTACTTCGCTGGCGAACGGGGTTAATTCGGCCGAATAACTTACGTCGTTCCACTCCGTAAGTTATGGCCTCATTAAAAATGCTTAAATTTCGGCGGCGGCAGTTTTTTCAAAAGGCCGCCGCGGGTACGCATCCGTACCCCTTTAAAGGCAGCCGTCATACGGCCGATGGGATAGAAATGGAACCGGCCGGCTGAATACGCCGACAGGCGAAGCGCCTGCGCCGGCGCAAGCGTAAAGAGCAATTCGTAATCCTCGCCATCACCGAGGGCTGCTGCCATCGTCTTGACGCCCGGGTTCCTTGGAATATCATCTTCGAAGATCTCGGCCCCCAAGCGGCTGGCTTCGCACAAGCGGGGAAGATCCATGCTCAAGCCGTCCGAAAGGTCCATCATGGCGTGGACCTTGAAATGTTCCACCAAAAAACGGGCCTCTTGGACCCGGGGAACAAAAGACAGGTGGCGGCCGCTGGCCTGAGAGCCGCCCAGGGGACCCGAAACAAAGATCGCATCGCCGTCTTGGGCGCCGCTGCGCAAAACAAGGTTCTTCTTCTCAACCTCCCCCATCATGAATACGTCGATCACGAGCCGGTCGCTGCGATTCATGTCTCCGCCGATAATGCTCACACCGTACCTGCGGGCGCATTGACCAAGCCCGGCAAACAAGGCCTGGGCGCGGCGCGCCAGGTCTTTGCGCGGCAGTCCCGCAGAAACAAGGGCGAATCTCGGCTCACCGCCCATAGCGGCGATGTCGCTCACTGAAACGGCGACGGCCTTATAGCCGACCCTCCTTAAATCCTCCCCTTTCTCAAAATGCACGGATTCCACAAGCATATCAACCGTCAGAAGACCGTAGAGGCCTTTCGGCCCCCGAATGACAGCCGCATCATCGCCCGGCCCGACAACGACCGAAGGGTCGGCTGTCCTGAACCGGCGGACGGCTTGAGCGGCAAGGGCCCATTCTTTAATGTTTTTGAGATACGCATCCATGCAGTCTTCTCAGGTTGAGGCCAAAGGGCTTACGGATCAGGCCCTTTTCCGTGATGATCGCAGAAACGAAAAAAGCGGGCGTGATATCAAAAGCCGGATTGAACACATGCACCCCCGCCGGGGCAATAGGATTCTTAAAATAGAGCGATGTCACTTCCAAAGGATCCCTCTGCTCGATAGGGATCTCTTTACCGCTCCCCAACGACAAGTCCAGCGTCGAAGACGGCGCCACGCAATAAAACGGAATCTTGTGGTAATGGGCCAGGACGGCAAGGCTGTAGGTGCCGATCTTGTTGGCAAAATCGCCGTTGGCCGCAATGCGGTCCGCCCCCACGAAGACGGCATCGATCCGGCCCAGGCGCATCAGGTCGGCCGCCATATTATCGCAGATCAATGTCACATCGATCTTGTTATGCAAAAGTTCCCACGTCGTCAACCGCGCCCCCTGCAAAAGCGGCCGCGTCTCACAGGCATAGACCTTGATGGATTTGCCTTCTTCGTGGGCGCGGTAAAAAACGCCCAGGGCCGTGCCGTAACCGCTCGTCGCCAGGCCGCCGGCGTTACAAACGGTCAAAAGATTGCCGCCGTTCTTGACGAGGCAGGCGGCATGACGGCTCATTTGGAAACACATCCGGATATCTTCCTGCAGGATGATATCGGCTTCTCTTTTGAGAAACGCCAGAAGCCTCTCTTTTCTTTCCCCCTCATGCGCCTGGACAACGCCAACCATCCGGTCGAGGGCCCAGAAAAGGTTGACGGCCGTCGGCCTGGCAGAAGCCAGATACCTGCTGATCTTCCGGGCTTCTTGCAGGAGGCCCGGCCACGTTTTGACTTTAGACCTTCTCAGACCGAGGACAAAACCCATAGCTGCGGCGATACCGATCAGGGGCGCACCCCTCACTTTAAGTTTTTTGACCGCCCGCCAGATGCTCGAGATATTCCTGCAGTGCTCATAGACCAGTTCCACCGGTAATCTTGTCTGGTCGATGATACAGATATGATCGCCTTCCCAAAAAATAGGATTCACGAAGATGTTTTTCATCGTCGGGCTCGCTTTCCGGCGTTCTTGCACCACTTGAGCAGTTTCAGAAAAGAATTCTTGCGCACGTCTATCGCCCCATGGGGACAAACTTCCTGACAGCACAAACACAAGATACACCGCGACCGGTGAAAACGGACGCGTCCGGCGTCAAGACGGATCGCTTCCGCCGGACAGCTCTTCGCACATATGCCGCAAAGCTTGCAATGGGACACCTCCACATAGGGCTTCAACGACAAAAAAACAGTCAGGAGCCGGCTCAGGAATTTCGGCATCCGCGGGAGCCTTGCCAAGATGCTTGCTTTCGGAAGCCTGAAAGACTCCGCCGTAAAATCGCCCAAAGGCCCGCCGAGGACTTCAATGTCCTGAAAACGTCCGGGACCAAGGCCGCGTCTCGAAGCCTCCCTGTTTGTCGGGACAGCAAGACCGTCAAGACGCATGAGATGCGCCAAGACCATATCCACGCATACCCCGTCGCCTCCGGCCGCGACCAGCCCCATATGTTTGAGCGCACCTGCCGAACCCGGACCGTCGCCTTCCATGGCCGTAATGCCGTCGACAATATTCAAATCAGGCCGGCGCGCCTCATAGATATCGACGATCACCCGGCTCAAATCCAAGGCTCTCGGATGGTCAAAATGGATCTTCATCTTGTGCATGCCGACGACCAGGCCGAAAAGGTTCTTGAGGCAGGCGGTCAAGACCGTAAATCCATGCGTCTTGAACTTCGGGATATTGATCAGCCGGTCGCAGGAAAAAGCCCAGGGCGTCAAGGGATAACCTTTAACAAGCCGGCTCCTCGAAAAATAGACGAGCTCAACGCCCTCCTCCTCACAGATCTTTCTGATGCCCGAAACCTCATAGACCCTGTTGACGTCCCTTTTTTCTCCCCACACGCTCGGCGAATCTCCGCAAAAAATATTGGTTGTGAACGGACGAAGAAGACGAATGACGGCCCGCACAACTTCAGGATGCGTATCCACCCCCTTTTCCGGCGCGGCATCCGTCAGGAGGTTGGGCTTGATCAACACTTTTTCTTTCGGTTTCACGAAACGCTCGATACCGCCCAGAAGACGGACAGCTTCTGCCACTGCCGTCTGTACCTGCACCGTATCGTAACTCCCGCATCTCACCAGCGAAACCTTATGATCCATCGTCACATTATTTTAAAGAACCGCCGGGCATTTTTCGTCGTCTCGGCGCAGACCGTGGCGATATCCACGCCTTTGACCCGGCTGATTTCACGGGCGACCTCGACGACATTTGCCGGCTCATTACGCCTGCCCCTCTTGCCTTCGGGCGAAAGATAAGGTGCGTCCGTCTCCAAAAATATCCTCTCCAGGGGAACGGAGCGGACGAGATCACGCAGACCTTCAGCTTTCTTATAAGTGATATTCGCTGTAAAAGATAAGCAGAACCCCCTCTCCAGGCATGCCGATAAAAAATCCGCGCTTCCTGAAAAACAATGGACAACAATGCCGGGGATGCCCTTTGTCCCGGCAGGTGTCAACATCTGGAGCGTATCGGATTCAGCGTTGCGGCAGTGGACCACAAGGGGTTTGGCGGCCCGGGCGGCGAGAGCCAGAAAACGGCCGAACACCTCGCGCTGGGCCGCCGGCTCGGAAAGATTGCGGTAATAATCCAGGCCCACTTCGCCGATGGCGACGACCTTCGGCTCTCGGGCGAGCTTTTCGATTTCGGTAAAGGCCGCCTCATCGCACGCCTTGGCATCGTGGGGATGAATACCGACGGTCGCGAACACCTCGGGGTATGCCCGGCTCAAGGCCACGGCGCGGCGGCTCCCTTCCAGGCTCGAGCCGACATCGATCAGGGTCCCGACGCCGGCGGCCTTTGCCGCCGCCAGCACCTGCGGCCGGTCGGCATCGAACTCGGAAAAATCCAGATGACAATGCGTATCGATCAACATAAAAAAATTGACGAGCGTATGAGTAAACGAGCGCTTCCTGCCATATCAACTCGCCGACTCGTTGACTCGTCAACTCATTGACCCCGTTAGAAAACCATGTTTTCTAACGGGGCTCACTCATTTCTTTTCCTCGATAATCCTCGGGAACAGCGGATCGCCTTTGGCGACGCGGTCATCCTTGAGTTGAGACAAGATCCTGGCGGATGTCTGAGGCATGAAAGGCGCCAATTCAGCGGCCGTCTGACGCAACACCCGGAACATGACGGAAAGAAAATCCTCCAATTCCTCTGTCTTGCCTTCTTTCTTCAAGTTCCACGGTTTTGTCTCCTCCACAAACCTATTGGCGTCGCCGATCACCTCCCAGATGGACTGGAGGGCTGCGATGAAATCCAATTTATCCAAAGCCGTGTCGATGGACTCAGGAAGCCTTTCAAGCTTGGACAGGATCGATGCACCCGATGCCGGCAAAACTCTGTTTTCGCGCACGGCGGGAATGCGGCCGCCGGCATACTTCTCCGACATTGTCAGCGTCCTGTAGACGAGATTGCCCAAGTCATTGGCCAGATCCCCGTTGAAACGCTTGATGAGCGCCTCCCGCGAAAAAACGCCGTCCAGCCCAAAAGGGACGTCGCGCAACAGAAAATAACGGTAAACATCGATGCCAAACTCATCGATGACATCGAGGGGGTTGACGACGTTGCCCAGGCTCTTGGACATCTTCTCGGCGCCAACCTGCCACCATCCGTGCGCAAAGATCCTGCGCGGGGCCGGCAGCCCGGCCGCATGAAGCATGATCGGCCAGATGACCGCATGCTGACGCAGGATGTCCTTACCGATCAAGTGGAGGACTGACGGCCAGAAGGCGTCGAATTTCGTAAAGTCTGCCGGATATCCCAGCGCACTGATATAGTTGATGAGGGCGTCAAACCATACATACGTCACGTGGTCCGGCGAAAAAGGCAGAGGAATTCCCCAGCTCAGGCGGCTCTTGGGACGGGAAACGCACAGATCGATCAGGGTATTGTCTTCCAGAAAACTCAAGACCTCGTTACGGCGCGATTCCGGCTGGATAAAATCAGGATTATCCTTGATGTGTTGGATGAGCCACGCCTGATGGGCCGAGAGCTTAAAGAAATAATTCGATTCCTTGAGGCGCTCGACCGGCCTTTTGCAATCAGGGCACAAACCCCCTTCGGCCTGCTTTTCCGTCCAGAAAACCTCGCAGGGCACGCAGTAAAGACCCTCATAATCGCCAAGCACCAGCTCTCCTTTGTCGTGCAGGAGCTGCAAGAAATGTCCGACGGCCCGGCCATGGCGGGGTTCGGTCGTACGGATGAAGTCGTCATAGCTGATGTCCAGCTTTTTCCAGGCCTCTTTAAAACGCGGGATGATGTCGTCCACAAACGCCTGCGGCGTCTTGCCCTCTTTCTCGGCGGCGCGCAGCACCTTCTGGCCGTGTTCGTCGGTTCCCGTCAGGAAATACACATCCCATCCGCGCTGCCGCTTGTGGCGGGAGAGGACGTCGGCGGCGATCGTCGTATAAGAATGACCAATATGCGGCACGCCGTTGACGTAGTATATGGGTGTCGTGACGTAGAACGTTCTGTTCATTTTATCTTGTAGGTCATTTCGACCAGCTTGCCGTCTTCCAGGAGGACGCTGGCTTTTCGTTTCAGGATATTGACGGAGATCACTTTCCCCTTGCCTTCCGGCGTCTCGACGCGCTCGCCTTCCCGGGGAAGCCCCTTGCACATCTCCTTGTAATGTTTATGCTCGAAGGAAAGGCAACACATAAGACGACCGCAGAGACCGGAGATCTTCGGAGGGTTGAGCGGCAGATTTTGGTCTTTGGCCATCCGGATCGTCACAGGCTCAAAATCTTTTAAAAATTTGCAGCAGCACAGTTCCTTGCCGCACGGCCCGAACCCTCCAAGGATCTTGGCTTCGTCCCTGACGCCGATCTGACGCAGCTCGATGCGCGCTTTGAAGATCTTGGCCAGTTCCTTCACCAGCTCCCGGAAATCCACCCGTCCTTCGGCCGTGAAATAAAAGAGGATCTTGGAACGATCGAAGGCATACTCGGCGCCGACCAGCTTCATGTCGAGCTTGTGCTCTTCGATTTTCTTAGAACAGGTGACCGAGGCCTCCTGGGCCTTTTTCCTATTGTCCTGGATCTGTTTAAGATCGGCGTCCGTCGCGATCCTCAGGACCTTCCTGACGGATTCATCGACCTTTTCCGTCAATACAGGGTCGGTAACGACCTGGCCGTAATCGATGCCCCGTTCAACCTCCGCGATCACCAAATCGCCGTTCTTGATCTGCACCCCCTCGGCGTGGTAACAGAAGACGGACCCCATTTCTCTTAATCTCACCTGTGCAATGACTTCCATAAATAAAACCTCTTACGCAAACCGCCACAAAACAGCTAAAAACACAAATCGTCCAGGACGAATTCGTCGCGGATTTTCCCGCGGTGAGCATGGAAAACCGGGTCAGGCGATCTTTTGCAGCTCCGTATTCAAGCGGGCCAAGGCCAGTCTCGTGTTGACGTTGGCTTTCAGGTCGGCGGCCGTCTGGGCCACAAGCTTCAATGCACCCTCCAATACCTCTGCATCCAGCTTCCGGGAGAGGTGTATTATATCATCAATCCTATCGGCATTTATGAAATATTTTTTATCGGCCGCAATTTTAGCGACGAGGATATCACGCAGCCAGCCCGCCAGCAGATAGAGCGCCATCTCCGTCGCCTGTCTCGACTCTTTTTTTTCCGAGGCCCCGCCGGCCTCGCCTCCGGACAACCCCATCCCCCCTTTCAGCCATCCGGCGACAAGACGGTTCCTCTGCGCGAAAACCTTCCCCTCGTGAAACTGCAGCGCCGCTTCCATGCAACCATCGGAAATACGCGAAAGGTAGCAGGCCTCGTCTTCGCCGACTCCATGGTCCCTGCGAAGGATCTCAAAAACCACGGACTCCTCCAGACTGCTGAAGACAATCCGCTGGCAACGCGAGACGATCGTCGGCACCATCGCCTTAAGGCTCGTCGCCAAAATAACGATGACCGTATCCGGCGACGGCTCTTCCAGCGTCTTTAAAAGCGCATTGGAGGATTCGTCGTTCAGGGCGGCGCCGTCCGAAATGATAAGGATTTTTTTTGAAGATTCAAAACCTTTAAGGGCGAGTCTGCGGCAGGCCTCACGGACGGCGTCGATCTTGATAAATTGGCCATCGGCTGAAAGGACCTGAACATCGGGGTGGTTGGCGGCACCCGCTCTCCGGCAGGACGGACAAACATCGCAAGGCTCAGCCTGACATGGAGCGTCGCACAACAGAAGCTTGGCGAAGTTTATCGCGGCCTTTGACTTGCCGACGCCCGCAGGGCCGACAAAGATATAGGCGTGGCTCGCACGGCCCCGCAAAAAGGCGGCCTTCAAGAGCGCGACGGCCTTTTCTTGTCCGAGGATTTCTTTAAAAGACACGACTCTACGATCTCCCTTATCTCTGCCTGGGTCTCACGGATAGACGGCTGGACACGGATCGTCTTGATCCTTGACGGATATTTTCTGGCCAGGGCCCGATAACCTTTTTTGACGCGGTTATGAAAGGCGTCCGGCCTCAATTCGATCCTGTCGGGCGAAGATGTGTTTCTGAGCTTATCCCTGCTCTGCCATGAATCGAGGAGTAATGTCAAATCAGGGGTCAATCCTGCCGTTGCCCAACGCCCCATCTTCTTCAAAGCCGCGATCTCCAACCCGCAGCCGTAACCCTGATAGGCGAGCGTCGAATCCTGGAACCTGTCGCAAAGAACGACCATGCCGCGCGCCAGGGCGGGCCGGATCACTTCTTCGACAAGCTGGGCGCGCGCCGCCATATACAGGAGCATCTCAGCCACCAATGACATCCGGTCGTTTCTTTTGTCCAAAAGGATCCTGCGTATCTTTTCGCCCAAGACCGTCGAACCCGGCTCGCGGATAAAGAGAGTTTTGAAACCGCATGCTTTCAGGTAACGGCTGAGAAGATTTGCCTGCGTGCTCTTGCCGCTCTTTTCGCACCCTTCAAACGTGATAAACATCCCTTGAGAACGCATCCTTACCCCGCCTTCTTCGTATCTTCGATGGTCACGCCGTGGGCCTTGAGATAATCACGGATCTCATCCGCCCGTTTGAAGTCTTTCTTCTGCCGCGCCGCCTGGCGTTCCTGGACCAGCCTCTTGACATCTTCCGGCAAAAGCGCCGCCGTCGCCTCCGGCCCCGCCTGCGGCGCTGTCTTGAGCCTGACAGAGGCGCCGATCACCTGCGCGTGCGAAGAGGATTCGATCTTGAGACCGAAGACTTCCGCCAGTTCCAAAAGGAGACGGCAGGCCTGAAGGGCGATGCCCCTGGAACGGAAAGACGACAAAAACTTATTGCCGCTGTTGACGATGTCAAAAAGAACGGCCAGACCCTGCGCCGTATTGAAATCATCGTCCATGGCCTCTTCAAAGCGCCGGCGGAACTCCTGGAGTTCAACAGGATATCTCACCAAAGGCCTGATCTTGGCGATGCCGCGCCGCGCCGCATGCGCCTTGTCCACGAATTCCGCCATCTTATCCAGGGCCTTGCGGCTGTTCTTCAGCCCGTCAAAAGTGAAATCGATCGGGGAACGGTAGTGGGCCGAAAGAAAAAAGAGCTTGAGAATATCCGGCGAAAATTGTTTAAGGACATCCTGGATCGTATAGAAATTCCCGAGGGATTTCGACATCTTGCGGCCGTCGATGTCAAAAGTCCATGGTGGATCCAGTATTTAGCGAAAGACTTGCCCGTCAAGGCCTCGGCCTGCGCGATCTCGTTCTCATGGTGAGGAAAAATGAGGTCCAGTCCTCCCGCATGAATGTCCAAGGTCTCGGTCTTGAGATAATGCATGCTCATCGTGGAGCACTCGATGTGCCATCCGGGACGGCCCGGGCCCCAGGGGCTTGGCCAGCTGGGTTCCCCTTCCTTGGACTTCTTCCAGAGAGCGAAATCCAGGGGGTCTTTCTTCTTTTCGTCCTTCTCGATCCTGACGGCCGTCATCATCTCATCAAGGGTCTGGCCCGAAAGCTTGCCGTAATCTTTGAAGAGCCTGACGGAAAAATACACATCGCCGTCAATGACATAGGCGATCCCCTTGGCGATCAATTTGCCGATATGCGCGATCATCCCGGGGATATTCTCAGTGGCCAAAGGCTCCACGTCGGCCCTGGCGATCCCCAATGCCGCCAGATCCCTTTCATAATTCCTGATATAACGGGCACGGATCTCGTCAAACGCAACGCCGTCCCGGCGGGCGCGGTTGATGATCTTATCGTCGACATCGGTGATGTTCCTGACCAGGGTGACACGGAAACCGCGGTACTCAAGGTATTTCTTGATGACGTCGAAGATATAAAGGCTGCGCGCGTGTCCGACATGGCAATCGTCATACACCGTCACTCCGCAGGTATACATCCTGATCTTGCCGGGGACGCAAGGAACCAGATCTTCTTTTTTCCTTGAAAGCGAATTATAAACAGAGATCATCGTCTTATTTGAGTTTTTTTTCCAGGTCTTTGACGCGTTCCTCCAGATCTTCCAGAGACTGCATCAAAGGGTCAAGGACATGAATGTGGTCGAGGAGCCTGTCGATCTTTTTGCCATCCTGCCTTGTGATGCGCCCCGGGACGCCAACCACCGTCGCATTCGGCGGGACATCCTTCAGGACAACGGCATTGGCGCCGATATAGGAATTGTCGCCCACCGTGATGTTCCCCAGGACCTTGGCGCCTGTCCCGATGACAACATTGTCGCCGATATTCGGGTGCCGCTTGCCCTTCTCCTTGCCGGTCCCCCCGAGAGTCACGCCCTGGTAGAGCGTCACATTCTTGCCGACAACAGAAGTCTCCCCGATCACCACGCCCATCCCGTGATCGATAAAAAGCCCGTCGCCGATCTGCGCCGCCGGATGTATCTCGATACCGGTAAAAAACCGGGAAACCTGCGACAACAACCTCGGCAAAAACGGGACCCTCGCCCGGTAGAAGGCGCGGGCGATCCGATGCATCACCAGCGCCTGGAGCCCGGCATACAAAAGGACCACCTCGAGGTAACTGCGCGCGGCCGGATCCCTGTCGAAAACGGCATCAACCTCCTTCTTGAAAATGATCAAAACAAAAACAATCCATGCCAACAACAGGATCACCAGTGTTCCGACGATATGCAAAAAAATGGTCATGATGTCTTCTCCCCTCCCTCGTCTGCCCCGAAAAGATCTACCGGCCCCCGCCTTTATGCACGAGGGGCCGGATACGGCAAAAAAATCATCTGGTCTTTTTGATCAGGGCGACGGCATAGGCCGCAGCAGCGCGCCCGCGCCCGATCTCGCCGACGCCCTCGTGGGTCGTCGCCTTGATGGAAATGTTTTCCATCCCCACGCCGAGCACGGCGCCGATCTTGGCCTTCATCTCCAAAACGAAAGGCGCAATTTTCGGCCTCTCCAGGATCACCATCACATCGGCATTCGAAACAACAAAATGCCTACGTCTCAGAAGCCGGACAACCTGCTCAAGAAAGTCAAGGCTGGAAACATTGCGATAAGCGGGATCTCCCGGCGGAAAGTGGTGCCCGATATCGCCCGCCCCCATGGCACCCAGGAGGGCATCACAAAGGGCATGCAGGACGACATCCGCATCGGAATGCCCCAGAAGCCCCCTCCCAAAAGGAACAACCACGCCTCCAAGAACAAGTTTTCTTTTCGGCGCGAACCGATGAATGTCGTAACCGATGCCAACTCTATGTTCCATCTCAAAAAAGTTTGTTGCGTTTGTAAGGTTTCTAGAGTTTATTTCGTTAAAACTCCATGAACTCAAAAAACTATTCCAACGCCCTGATGCCCGCAATGGCATCGGCAAAAACCAGATCTTCCTGCGTCGTGATCTTGATATTGAAATAAGACCCCATGACAACTTTGACCTTTTTCCCCATCTTTTCGACCAGCGAAGCGTCGTCGGGAACGCCAAGCTTGCTTGAACGCAAATAAGCCTTCTGGATCAACTCCCTCTCAAAGACCTGAGGCGTCTGTATCTCCCAGAGATAATCCCGCTTGAGCGTCTCATCAACTTCCATGCGATGATTCAGCCTCTTGACGGTCGGCTTGACGGGGACACCCAGCACGGCCGCCCCGCCCACCTTGGCTTCCTCGATCACGCGCGTAATACTCCCCTCATCCACAAAGGGCCTCACGCCGTCATGGACCAAAACAAACTTCGTTTTCATGTCCACAACCTCCAGGCCGTTCCTGACCGATTCCTTACGTGAGGCACCGCCGGCGATCACGCGGGCGACCTTGGTCAATCTGAACTTCCTGACAAAAGAACGCGCCTCCTCCAGACCATCGGGATGAAAAATCAATACGATCTCATCGACCAAGGGATGGACCTGAAAAACCTCCAGCGTATAGACGATGATCGGCTTATCCTTGATCTCGATCAGCGGCTTGGCCAGATTCAGGTGCATCCTGGAGCCGAGTCCGGCGGCGGGAATCAGGGCTGTGATCTTGCATCCTTCAGACATAGCTTAGCGTGAAACCCGCGGCCTGCCCGCTTTCAACGGGCATACCGCGGCCTCTTTGTTTTTCCGGATTCCACCGTGATCACCTACCTGCCCGAATACCCATGGCAGTGCCTGAAGACACCGCCAATCCCCCTTGACAACCGGGACATTCGGGGGGGCAGGACAAAGCTCAACGGCACATCTATCCGAGAGGCAGACCGCTGACTTCCATTTTCTCGGCGCTCATTGAAACCCCGCACCGAAAGTCTTTAGGGATAGACGGAAATCCTGGGTTTTCCGGTGGGCCGTCATGCCAAAAAACAGGTCCCGCCAACCATCACGATGCCTAACGGGACGAACCTTCAGGCTTGGCGAAGACCATGCGGCCGGCCTGTGTCTGCAAGACCGACGTGATGGACACGCGGACAGACTGGCCGATGAACCGGCGGGCGTCCTCCACGACGACCATCGTGCCGTCGTCGAGATAAGCGATCGCCTGGTTATGTTCTTTGCCTTCCTTGATGGGTTTCACCTCCAAGGCCTCTCCCGGCAGAACGACGCTTTTAAGGGCATTGGCCAGCTCGTTGATATTCAGGACCTTGACGCCCTGGAGTTCTGAAATACGGTTGAGATTGAAATCTACCGTAAAAATCTTGGCCTCAAGCAGTTTGGCCAGCCTGACCAGCTTTCCATCCACGTCGTGCGTGTCGGGAAAATCCTCCTCGTGAACGACGAGATTGAAGCGTGCATCACTGCGGACCATATGCAGGATCTCCAGCCCCCTGCGCCCCCGCTGGCGCTTGACCGCATCCGCCGAATCGGCAATCGTCTGCAATTCTTTCAAGACGAAACGCGGCACGACGAGACGAGCTTCGACAAAGGAGGTCTTGAGGATATCGACGACACGCCCGTCGATGATGGCGCTTGTGTCAAGGATGACGGTGTCGGCCTTCTCGTCCTGCCGCCTGAATTTGACATACGGAATGATAAGGTTGAACTCATCCCTCCCCCTGAGGGCGATCGCCATGCCCAGATAGGCGAAAGACAACGTCAAGAGATAAGCGGAAATGTCCTTCATGGACTTATCCAGGGGGAAAAGCGTGAAGAGCGCCGAGGTCATCAGGCGCGAAATGATCAGACCCAGGATCAAACCGAAGACGGCGCTGGACAATCCCCTGACTGAAATACCGCGCATGCCGGCCTCCAGCATGATGATGAGGAAGCCGAAACTGAAACCGCTCAGGGACGTCCAGTAGATATTGAAATCATTGACTTCCCCGATCTGGTAGCCGACGAGCGTCGAACAGATCAAAAACAGGATCCTGATGAACAACATGGTCATATTCATAAAAAACTCCCCTCTTCACGGACATCGATCGATGTCGCATCTATGAGATAAAAAATGAATCGGATTATCCTTTCCAGAGCGCCCTCATGGCCTCCGAAAGGTCGGAGACAGCCGCGAGTTTCATGTCCGCCTCTTTCCATTCCCGTAAAGCCTGGGCGTTGCTCCGGGGAAGGATGCACTTCTTGAATCCAAGTTTCTGCGCCTCATTGACCCTCAAGATCACATTGGAGACGCTTCGGACCTCCGAGGCCAACCCCACCTCGCCAAGGAGGACCGTATCGAAGGCGATGACCTTATCCTCGATGCTGGAGGCGATCGCCAGGCAGACGGCCAGGTCGATCGCCGGATCGTCGATCTTCATGCCGCCGACGACATTCACAAAAATATCCTTATCGAATAATTTGAGCGACAGCCGCTTCTCCAGGACCGCCGCCAAAAGGCTGAGCCGGTTATAATCGATGCCTTGGGCCTTACGGCGTGTCACCCCGAAATTCGCCTTTGAGACCAAGGCCTGGACTTCGATCAAGATCGGCCGCGTCCCTTCCAGGACGGGAACGACGGCGCTGCCCGAAACCTCCTTGGGCCGCTCTGCCAAAAAGATCTCCGAAGGGTTCCTGACCTCTTCTAAACCCCGCGGCCCCATCTCGAAGACACCAATTTCATTGGTGGAACCAAACCTGTTCTTGATGGCCCTCAGGATACGATAGCTTGAAAACCGCTCTCCCTCGAAATACAAGACCGTGTCCACGATATGCTCCAACACGCGCGGGCCGGCGATCATCCCTTCCTTGGTGACATGGCCGATCAGAACGATAGAAATCCCCGTCTGTTTCGCCATCTGCGTCAAGATACCGGCGCACTCGCGTACCTGGCTGACGCTGCCGGCGCTCGACGACAAAGCCGGAGAATAAACCACCTGGATGGAATCGACGACGACAAGATCCGGAAGGAATTTTTTGACGGCATCGATGACGGCATCCAGGTCCGTCGCGTTGACGATGAAAAACGAATCCAGAGGGCCGGCCCCCAGCCTATCGGCGCGCATTTTTGTCTGCTGGATGGATTCCTCGCCGCTGACATAAAGGATCTTTCTGCCCGCATGCGCCAGTTTCTGACAAAGCTGGAGAGAAATCGTCGACTTGCCGATGCCGGGGTCCCCGCCTACCAAGACCACGGACCCGCGCACGACGCCCCCGCCCAGGACCCGGTCGAGCTCCTGCATATCGACCTTCATGCGTTCCTGTTCCAACGAATCAACCGTATGGAGAAGAACGGGTTCACGGTAAGAAACGCTGCGGGAAGAAGAACGGACCACCGCCTCTTCTTCGACGAATGAATTCCAGCTTGAGCAGTCCGGGCAACGGCCGAGCCATTTAGGCGATTGGGCGCCGCAATTCTGGCAGACAAAGGCCGTTTTGGATTTCATCATCTTAGGCATAGAAAAGATAAATGACCAATAACCAAAACACAATAATCAAACAAAACACAATATCCAATCATCAAAAATCAAACATCGCGTAATACTAAATTTAGTTTTGTGAATTTGATGGTTGGAACTTGGTTATCGGATTATTGCGCCTCTTTCGGTCGATAGAGAAGTTTCCAAGGATGTTTTTTCAAATCCGCGAACATCTCTTCGATATCTGTATAAAGCCTGTCATCCGTAAAAAGCTTCCCGATCGTGCCACGGCCTTCATGCATGTCGGTCAGGACGCTGTTCAACGCGTCAAGGGTATCCTTCATCTTCAAGGCGATATCCTTGGCCAAGTCCGTCACTTCCTGAACGCTCGTCGGATCTTCGCCCACCAGAAGGCTGTCAGCCATGAGAAGTTTAGCATAATCTCCACCGGGAATGATCTCGAGATACTTTTCGCCCAAGAGCCCCAGTGTATTGACCCAAGCCCGGGAATCAGCGGGAATTTGCGTATCGCCATCCACCCATATGCGGATGAAAACAGCCGGCTTGCCGTCACTGCTGTGCGTCAGTTTGATCTCCCTGACCTCGCCCTTGTCGACGCCGGCCACGCGCACCGGCGCCCCAATCTTGATGCCGTTGGCAAAACCGAATTTGACACGAAGATGATAACCGCTGGCGGTCAACTTGATATCACCGATCCTGAAAATAAACCAACTCAGGATGACAAGGCCGACAAAAACAAAGATACCGACCTTAAACTCCAAAGATCTCGTGTTTTGCGCCATACAAGTCTCCTTAATTTTGCCTATACCTAGGCCCTTTCCTTGCAAAATTAATCCTGAGTCTGCGCAGAAAATTTTTGCCGGATGACCCTGGCAAAAATTTTCAAGCGTTTAGACGAAGGATAAATGCTTGTTCCTTCCACCCGGCCCTATCGGATAGGCCGCACCTTGCCCTATCAGACTGGCAAGTGCGCCACTTGCTGTGGCGGTATGCCGCTTTCTGCGGCATACGGAGGCCTAAAAATTAAAATCTCCTTATCCCCCATTCCTCCCGTTCGAATTCTGGCCGTCCGTGATCGGACCATGGGCCGCACCCGTAATGAATTGATGCACGTAAGGATTGTGGGAATAACGGATCTCATCGGGCGTGCCCTCGGCAATGATCCTGCCTTCGTAAAGCATCGCGATACGATCCGCCACCTTATAGGCGCTCCTCATATCGTGCGTCACGACGATGGAGGTGACTTTGAGCTTATCGTGCAATTCGTCGATCAGCTGGTTGATCGCGTCCGCCGTAATAGGATCCACACCCGTCGTCGGTTCGTCGTACAGGATGATCTTGGGACGCGTGCAGATCGCCCGCGCCAGCGCTACGCGCTTTTTCATCCCGCCGCTCAAATCCGCCGGCATATAGTGCTCGACTTCATAAAGCCCGACGAGCGCCAACGACTCCTTGACGCGTTTGTCGATCTCAGGAGCCGCCATCTTCATGTGTTCACGCAGGATGAATCCGACGTTCTCCCCCACTGTCAGCGAATCAAAAAGAGCTCCACCCTGAAAAACCAGGCCGATCTCCATATGAAGATCGTTGAGTTCCTTGCCGCGCAAAGCCAGGACATCCTTACCTTCCACGCGCACGCCCCCCTCGTCCGGCTCCATGAGACGGACGATGTGTTTGAGCGTGACACTCTTGCCCACACCCGAACGGCCGATGATGACCTTGGTCTCCCCTTCTTCGACGCTCAGGCTCATATGATCCAAAACCTGCTTTCCGCCCAAGTTTTTCGAAACGTCTATCAATTCAATCATTGCCATAGTAACCTGCCCGGCGCATCATCTTAAAAACAAGGGCTTTCCTTGCCGATGAAACAGATTGTTCAGCCATAATCTTAATCATCGCAGACGGTCCCGTTGGAAATCTTGATCCCTAGCGAAGCTTATTTCACAAAGAAGTAAAACAATGCCGTAAAGAAACAGTCAGCCGCAATGATCATGATGAAGGTATTGACGACCGACGTAGTCGTTGCCTTGCCGACGCCCTCAGCCCCGCCGCGCACATTCAAACCCTCGTAACAGGCAACGAGCGCGATGATCATGCCGAAGACAATGGTCTTGAACAAGCCCGTAAAGAGATCCTTGTGGACAAGGGTCCCAAATGTCATGTTCATATACAGGCTGGAACGGATGCTCAGGCGATAGACCCCGATGAGGTAGCCGCCGAAGATACCGATGGCGTCGGCAAAAAGCGTCAAGAGCGGCAGCATCAAGGTCATGCTCAAAAATCCCGGCACGACGAGATATTTGATGGGATTGGACCCGAGGGTCACCAGGGCGTCAACCTGTTCAGTCACGGTCATCGTCCCGAGTTCCGCGGTGATGCCGGCGCCGCTGCGTCCGGCGACAATCAGGGCCGTGATCACAGGCCCGAGTTCGCGCGTCAGCGAGACGGCGACGATGCTGGCGATGTAGATCTCGCTCGACATTTTCTGCATGATGTAGGCCGTCTGCAGCGCCAGGATCACGCCGATAAAAAACGAAACGAGGACGACGATCGGCAGGCTGTCGACGCCCACCTTTTTGGCCTGCTCAAAAATACGGCCTCCTCCCAAGGGCCTGGCGGGGATGAGAGCAACCGTCTGGATCCCCAGACTCACGACGCTTCCGAAATAATGGACAAAAGACAGGACTTTGGCGCCCAGGGCTATATAAAACGCCCTCTTGAAAAGAAACATATGCTCCTCATGTCACTATAACGCTCATCCCCCTGCGCATCCGGCCGAATGACTTCAACGTTCAGGCGGCCCCGCGTAAAAATATCAGTGCTGTTTTTCTCCGGCGGAATCCTTGGCCCCCGGCAGGGCTCATTTCTGCTCAAAAGACAACTCTTCCCTGTCCTTTTTTTTGCCGATCCGGACGATGCTTCCCTCTTTGATCCTGCCGCCGATGATCTCTTCAGCCAGGGGATCTTCGATATAACGCTGGATCGTGCGTTTTAAAGGACGCGCGCCGAAAACAGGATCGAAGCCTTTTTCGATCAGGAAATCCTTCGCCTCCTGGTCCAAGGCCAACGTCACATGCTGCTCGCTCAAACGCCCCTGCACTTCGCCGATCTCGATCTCAACGATCTTATAAAGGTCGCCCTTCTCCAAGGGACGGAAGACGATGACGTCATCGATCCTGTTGAGAAATTCCGGCTTAAAGGTCCTCTTGACCTCCTCCAGGAGCCGCTCCTTCATCTGCTGGTATGACATGTCCCCGCTCTGCGCCTTAAACCCCAAGGCGCCCTGCTTGCGCAGAAGCTCCGCCCCGACGTTGGAGGTCATGATGATGATGCAATTGCGGAAATCGACCTTGCGGCCGAAACTATCGGTAAGGCGCCCGTCCTCCAGGACTTGCAGGAGGATATTGAAAACATCCGGATGCGCTTTTTCGATCTCATCCAAAAGGATGACCGCATACGGGCGGCGCCGGATTTTCTCGGTCAACTGACCGCCCTCTTCGTACCCCACATATCCCGGCGGCGCGCCCACGAGGCGCGAGACATTGAATTTCTCCATATATTCCGACATATCCAGCTGCACGAGGGCATTCTCATCCCCGAACATGAATTCTGCGAGCGCACGGGCCAGCAGCGTCTTTCCGACGCCGGTGGGCCCTAAAAAGATGAAAGACCCGATGGGCCGGCGCGGGTCCTTGATCCCCGCGCGGGATCTCCTGACCGAACGACCGATTGCCGCCAAAGCCTCATCCTGTCCGACGACCCTCTGGCGCAGCTCTTCTTCGATCTTGAGAAGCTTTTCGCTTTCTTTCTGCTCGAGCCTCACGATCGGGATACCCGTGATCTTGGAAACGATGGTCGCGATATCTTCTTCCGTAATCTTGGACCTGGACTTGGCGCGCTCCTCCTGCCACTTCTTCCTTTCATCCTCAAGATTCTGGCGGGCCTGGCGCTCCTGATCCCGCAAAGAAGCCGCCTTCTCAAAATCCTGGTTTTTGATGAAAATCTCTTTTTCCTTCTTGAGCTCTTCGACGTTCACCTCCAGCTGTTTGATGCTCGGAGGAACGATCAGCGTAGCAAGGCGGGCGCGAGATCCGGACTCATCCAGAAGATCGATCGCCTTGTCGGGAAGAAAACGGCCGCTGATGTAGCGATCGGAGAACTTTGCAGCCGCCACAATAGCCTCATCGAGATATTCGACATTATGGTGACGTTCGTATTTATCACGCAACCCCTTGAGAATCTCTACCGTTTCATCGACGGAAGGCGGATCCACCATGATCGTCTGGAACCGGCGCTCCAGAGCGGCGTCCTTTTCGATGTATTTGCGGTATTCATCCGGCGTCGTGGCGCCGATACACTGGATCTCACCGCGCGACAAGGCGGGTTTGAGGATATTGGAGGCGTCAATCGCCCCTTCCGCGGCGCCTGCCCCGACGAGCATGTGCAGCTCGTCGATAAAGATCATGACGTCGCGCGAGCGCTTGATCTCGTCCATGACGGCCTTGATCCTCTCTTCGAACTGGCCGCGGTATTTTGTCCCGGCGATCATGAGCGCCAAATCCAGCGCCACGATACGCTTGCCGATCAAGACCTCGGGGACGTTCGACATGACGATCTGCTGGGCCAGGCCCTCGACGATGGCGGTCTTGCCGACGCCCGCTTCACCGAGAAGAACCGGGTTATTCTTTGTCCGCCTGGCCAAAATCTGGATCACGCGCTCGATCTCATTTTTCCTGCCGATGACGGGGTCGAGCTTGCCTTCACGCGCCAAGGCCGTCAAGTCGCGGCCAAAGGCATCCAGGGCCGGCGTCTTGGATTTGCTCTGGGCCTGCGTGCCAAAGCCCGGCGTTGCGGATCCCAGGAGCTCCATGATCTCGCTGCGCACACGGTTCAGGTCCAGACCGAGATTCAGGAGGACCTGCGAGGCGACCCCTTCGCCCTCGCGGATCAGCCCCAGAAGCAGATGTTCGGTGCCGATATAGTTATGTCCAAGGGCACGCGCCTCCTCTGCCGCCAATTCCAGCGCTTTCTTGGAACGCGGCGTAAACGGCACATCCCCCTGGATCTGCGTCGTCGGACCCGGCTGGACGAGTTTTTCCACTTCCAGACGGATGCTCTCCAGACTCAAACCCAGTTTCTGCAAAACGGCGGCCGCAACCCCTTCGCCTTCCCGAATCAGCCCCAACAGCAGATGTTCGGTGCCGATATAATCGTGATTAAAACGCCTGGCCTCTTCCTTGGCCAGGACAATGACTTTTCTGGCTCTTTCCGTAAAACGATTGAACACATTCACCTCCGACTTGTCTATGGGCTACACTTTCAGGCGCTCACGGATAATTTGCGCCCGTTTAATATCGCGCTCATTGGCGGATAACTTTTTGTTCTCAAGCTTCTGCAGGTGCGCGGGCTGCGTCAGGATGAAAAGCTCATTGATCAGGCCGCGCTCCATGTTCTCGACGAGTCCAAGGTCATGCCCCAGCCGCAGCATGGACAAAAGCTCAACGGTCTCGCCGCTTGAAATGATATGGGCGTTCTTGAGTGTGCCGTACGAACGCCAGATCCTGTCTTCGAGCATCTCCCGGTGCTCGGCCAAAAGGACTTCCCGCGCCTTCTCTTCTTGTTCGATGATCTGACCGATGACGCCCTTGATGTTACCGAGGATCTCCTCCTCCCTCAACCCCAAAGAAACCTGGTTGGAGATCTGGAAAAAATTTCCAGATGCCTGCGTGCCCTCGCCGTAGAGGCCGCGCGTCGTAAAGCTTAACTTAGCGATAGCCTCCAGCACCTTATTGATCTGGCGTGACATGACGAGCGCCGGCAAATGAAGCATCACAGACCCCCGCATGCCCGTGCCTGTATTCGTAGGGCAGGCTGTCAGATAACCCCATTCCCGGCTGAACGCATAAGACAGAAATCCGGAAAGCTGATCGTCGATGGAATTGATGACATCCCAGGTCTTGTCCAGGTCGAACCCGGATTCCATCACCTGAATACGCAGGTGGTCTTCTTCGTTGACCATGATGGCGACATCTTCCCGCGGTGTCACGCATAACGCTTTCTGGTTGCTGCGGACCGCGTGCTCGTTGGACATCAGATGGCGTTCCACCAAAAACTGCTTGTCGATATTGTCGAGTTCCTCGAGACGCAGAAAAACCGCGCTCTTCAATTCAGACGTCCGCTCGAACGCAGCCTTGGTCGTGACCAAGACCTGTTCGGCGTCATTTTTTTTGGCCCAATGCGGAAAAGGCGTCTTATCCAGGTTCCTTGCCAACCGGATCCTGGAAGAGATCACGATATCGGAATGAGGACCTGTGCCTTTCAGCCAACTTGAAACCTGATTGATCAGATCGTTAAGATTCATCGTAATCAAATTCCTAATTTCTACGTTCCAATGCCCAATAAAATTCTAATACCCAATAACAAATATTTTCCGTCTTGAAAAATTAGAAATTAATTC
>Ga0172375_10004424_pt1 | contig 20767 bp, 12 predicted proteins | sample LakKiv1m_FD_114537 | JGI IMG/M metagenome (GOLD analysis project Ga0172375, IMG submission 114537) | Freshwater microbial communities from Kabuno Bay, South-Kivu, Congo - kab_092012_11.1m | ecosystem: Environmental > Aquatic > Freshwater > Lake | place: Democratic Republic of the Congo...
CCATATCATTATTACGATTTTGTGGTGCCTATAAAAGGCTAAGCTTCCTTGTCAGCTTTCTTTTTACCTTCAATCTCCTGTAAATATTTTTTTGCAAAAGAAATCGACGATGGAAACACTTTTTTGTTCTCTGCCAACTCAACGAATTTTGAAAAACATTGCTTTGCGCTTATAGGGTCTTCTTTAATAAAGTAGTTTATCATCCCGAGACAATACCATAATTGAACTTTATCCGGTTCCAACCCCACTATTTCATATATAAAACTTTCTGTTTCTAGTGGTACCGGGCTTTGCAATATACCCAATGATGCCCGCTTATACAGCTTGTGTGCTCCCTCCAGATCACCCTCGTATGCCGTGATGAAAGCCTCGTTAATCTGCCAGGTATAATCACGCTCATTTTTCGATTTTCGTATTTCTTCTAGTGCAGCCTTGGTATCCCGTTTGCCAAGGAAATAATATATGCCTCGTAATAGGTGAGCCTTATAGTTGTGCGGATCAAATCTTTTCACAACCTCCAAGTACTTTCCCATCTTATCAATCTTTTTATTAAGATAAGAAAATTCCGATAAAATCAAAGCTTCGTCCGACAAATGAAGTGGTATAAGTTTCTTTATTGTGGCCAAATCTTTTAATGAGGCATTGCTGTCACGTTCAATGGCATCTATTTCGTTATTAAGGCCGTTGTGCATATCAAACGCTGTCTCTATGTCTCCGGAAAAAAGACTGGCTAACCCTACTATATAGCGTGCGCCATGCCCTAGCGTTGATGCAGTAATTCGAAATGCTTTGATTTCTTCGTCTGCCCGAAATATAAGATTGGGCGGCAAAACACTTCTCATCTCCTTGCTAATACTGTTGCTAATTGCCGGTGGCAATATCCCGTGCAACACCGATGCGTCTAATTTTAAGTAGAAGCACTCCTTGGCTTCGTGCATACGCAGCTTACAGCTACCATATATTATTAAATGCGACCTTGTCTTTATATGATATTTTCTTGCCGATACGCCATCTACTATTTTTTTTGAATGATACTCTGAGAGCGTGATTATCTGTATTTTCTGATTATGCCCTGTCTTAACAATGTTGTGCAAGTTTTCGATAAAATCATCTTTCAGTTGTTCTTGGGCAATATTATTTTGTGTGGAAATAGCTACGGCTACTCCGATTTTATCCCGATCTACTCTTTTCGGCATTCGCGTTATATACCAAATCAAATATATTGCTACACATAACCCTACAATTAAAATTACTTTGTTTGGGCTGATATTAGTTTTGAGCACATTAAAATCAATCGAGTAAATGGCCCATACGCCTATACCCATTACTACTATCAAAATAAGAAATATGGCTTTCTTGCTCTCCCATATTTTCCGAAAATAACTAATTATATCCAACCCATCCTTGAGATCGCTTATTAGTGACACTTGGCCTCCTTTTCACAAAAATATATTGTTAAAAAGACAGCTTCTCAACCGCCTTATCAACGTGCTCATCGGCAAGGTGCGAATATATCATCGTGGTTTCGATGTCCGAATGACCGAGCAGCTTGCTTACGGTCGGAAGATCTATGCCTTTCATTACAAGATGACTTGCGAATGTATGCCGCAATGAATGAACCTGTGTGATTTCTCCAAAGCCTAGCTTCTTTGTAAGGGTCATAAAACGCCGTCTAAGCCTGTTCTTGAATATCTTCCTGCCATCTTCGTCCGGGAAAACATAGTTGGACTTGATTTGTTCCTTTTGGCGCTTTAAAACCTCGCGCAAACCATTATTTATGGGTATTTCGCGCTCGTCTGTCTTAGGCGCCCAATCTTCTTTGACCCTGATTATAATCTTTCTTCGATCAAGATCCACGTCTGACCATTCAAGATTCTCAAGCTCGCTTTTACGCATACCGGTATTTAGAAATGTATAAAAAATAGGGTATAGCCATGCATCCGATGCTTCAAGAAGTTTCTTACATTGCTCTTCTGAAAGGAATTTAGGCGTCCCGTTCTTTACAATTTTCAGCTTTGATACTCCATCTGTGGGATTCTTTTCAGCATACCCCCACTGGACCGCAAGTCGAAACATCATACGGATTACGACCATTTCGGAATTGATAGTGCGGTTCTGGGCGCCTTCTTCTTTGCGAAAAGATTTGTGGTCCTCAAACATCTTAGGCGTGAACTGAGATATTTTTTCGATATATGGATGGTTAGTTTTCAGAAAGCGTTCGAAGTTATCTGTTATCGAGGCATATCTTTTTTGGGTTCCAGGGGCAAGGTTTGTTTTGCAATAGGATCTGAAATTAGTTAAGAGTTTTTGAAGGGAGCTATCCTTCTTTTCAAAACCGAGTTCCCCTTTGGCAAGTTTGACTTCAAGGTCTTTTAAGGCAAGGTCCGCTATTTTTTTTGATCTGCCTACTTTTTTACGTATTCGCCTGCCGTTAATTCGGTAATCAATAAAATAACTGTTTTTCTTTTGTCTAAGAGTCGCCACTTTTTCCCCACTTATTTATGGGCACCGTTTGGGCACCACAATATTGTGGGGAGTATAGCATATCATTTTCTCGTCGTCAAATAAAAAGAAAAAATAAAGTGGTGGAGGTGCCGGGATTTGAACCCGGGTCCTTAAATCTTAACCTGGAAACCGCTACATGTTTAGCCTGTTGTTTATCTTTTCCGGCATACCGATAGCAGGCAGCCTTTATGCCGAAGCAGCTTTTACGAGTTCCGAATTGCCGGCATAAAAGCTAATACCGGCAATGGTCTCTGCTTAGTTAAGCTCTATTAGATGGCCAGAGCGCCAACTAATGAACTTGTCCCTAACGTAGTAGGAACATACGCATCTGAAGCCAAGATCGCCTCGGCTTCTGCTACTGGATTGTAGTTTGCGTTTAGGTTTTGTCAGGTGTTTAAAGAGGCCTCCCAACAACCTCTACATGCTGCTCCCAGACTAATGATCTGAGTCGAAACCTGTCACCCCCGAAATCTTGCGAAGCAAGATTTCGTACTTTTGCATTGCGATCGATCCGACCTACGGGAGGATCGATCAATGCAAAAGTGCTAATATCTTGCTCAGCAAAATCATATCAAAGATCTGTTCTTAACTTATATTATACCACAAAATCCGTCACCCACGCTTACGGCTGACCGCCCGATCCATCTCCCGCTTCGCTTCCCGGGCTTTGATGTCTTCCCGACGGTCGTACAGCTTTTTACCGCGGGCGATAGCCAGCTCGACTTTGGCCAGCCCTTTTTTGAAGTAGACCTTGAGCGGTATCAGAGTATTCCCCTTAACCCTCGTGGCCACATATAAAGCCTGTATCTGCTTTTTATGAAGGAGCAGCTTTTTCTCCCTCATAGGATCAGGATTATTTATATTCCCGAATTCATACGGATTTATATGAAAATTGTATAAGAATACCTGCCCGTTATCGACCCGCCCGAAACTATCGCTTAAGTTGGCCGTACCTGCCCTGAGCGACTTTACCTCGGTCCCTTTAAGCTCTATCCCCGCTTCCAGGGACTGCAGGACCTCAAAATCACGTTTTGCACGCCTGTTAGAAACTGCGATCTTATCGGACACGGTTTTATCGTGCATAGGGGAATCTATAGTAGCATACTTTAAGCCTTATTTTCAATCTCATTCTTGTAGAGCTCTATCGCTCCCCTGAACTCTTCAAGGTTGTACGGCGCGACCGGCTTGAAGGTATAGACCCGGCTTCTGCCGTGAATATCGGCAGACACCTTAATGAATTTCTGGTCGAGCGGTGAGATGTCCCCTCCGGAGCGCACCTTGAGGGCCAGGAGGTACATCTCCAGCAGCTGACGGCCCGTTGTATCGGAAAGATTTTCGGGATCAACTCCGAATAGGAACGCGTGATCGTTCTTATCCTGTCCCCGTAATTCCATGAACCGGTTACTCTGGCCTATATCGGTGATCCCTGCGCCACCAATAACGATAATGTTGCCAAAGGGCGTCCTCTCGTCTTTTTGCTCCATGATCCTGCCGATAACATCCTCACCCCTGCCCCGCACAAAGACAACGTTCTCAACGCCTCTTTTCCTAAGCTTTTCAGGCAGGTCGTTCAGGATCGCCAGCATCTGCATGTTCAAAGCCCCGCTCTCTCCGGTTCGCGGTATCCAGCTGTCGTCAAGAGCAAGGATGATCTTCTGGCCGTTCTTCTGGGCTTCGTCCGCGGCAAGAACGATAGCGTCCCATACTCCGTTAACGATCGCTTTCTCATAAAGCTTGTCGATAGTACATACGGTCTGGCGATCATCGGCCCGTTCCTGGCCGGCCTCACGCAGATATTCCGCGACCGCTTTGACCTCTCTGGAAGCAAGATCAGCGCTGCTAGTGACGTCGAACATGCTCCCTAATCGAATCTCCCTTTCTAAACCGAACTCCGTAAGGACGGCTTCGCCGGGAGTCGTCAACTGATAATACCGTTCATACATAGGGCTATTTGCTCCTATACATACTATCGGGAACGGCGGCTTCGGGACCTGTTTCATGGCGCGGCGGAGCGCGGAAAAATCTTTAACCGAAACACCAAGAGCGTCTTTTTGCGCGGCGCCTCTTCCGCGCGGCACGAACTGTTGCAGCCGCCATCCCTCTAATGGATATTTGCTCAAAACCCCTATCATGTCTTTCACCCGCTCGTAATTGATAGCCGTCACGACCGTTACCACGGTGGTCGCGATCCGGCGGTGAGCCAATACTTCAAGCGCCCTTGTCGCGACGCCGAGATGGCCTTTACGGTTCGTTAATCGGTCTTCGATCTCCTCGTCGCAGCTATGAAGTGATATGCGGATACCGCCTTTATATTTTTCAAGACGCGTCAGTATCTCTTCGGTCAGGTTTATTCCGCTCGTATTGATGCGGATATCGAACCCAAGCCCATGGGCGTGATCGATAAGTTCCGGAAGGTCTTTTCTCAAAGTCGGCTCTCCTCCGGAAAATATGAACACTTTCGCCTCCGGAGTAAACCTTCTTATCCTGAACATAAGCTCTTTGGCGGCTTCTGTCGAAAGGTCTTTTATGTCAGGGGTATTACCGCAAAATATGCATTTATACGGGCAGGCATCCGTAGCTGACCAGGACACAACGTGCCTCTCTCCGATCGTCAAGTGATTATGCCCCAACTCGACGGCCGGCTCTGCCGCATCCGCATCGGGCTTATAAACTATTCCGAGAGCGGGCAGCGGCCGCTCGCTAAACTTGAAGACTAACGCGCGCACCATCCTGTCGTCTTTTGGGTCGGCAAGGAGCTTTTCATTAAACCCTATCTTTTGATAAAATCCTCTGCTGTCAGCCTCAGCGTTCATAACGATCATTTCGCTGTATCCTTTGGACTTAACGATCCCCATCGCAAGCGACATAAGCGATCTGCCGATGCCTGTATATTTGCCGCCTCGTTTGTGACTGAATGCCTCTAATACTCCTATTGCCACTATCCTTTCTTCCGAAGGATCGTTAAATCCGTATCTGATATAATTCTTGTAAACATCTATATAACCGGCGACTTTCCCGTCCGACCTTACCCTGACCCTGAACGCGTTATCACCCGGAGGCTCAGTATCGCCCATAATACTGTACGCGTATGCCTCCAGATATTCGTTCTTGTCTACAAGCTCAAATGCGAACTCTTTGCCGTCGCCTTCGGCTGCCAAGCTGATCTTATGTTCACGCATCAGAGTGTTGGCTGATCTTTCGGCCGCATCATACGCCGCAGAAACCGTGATCTCTTCTGCCGCACGATCGTCTTTCACCAGCGGCGCCCAGTCTTTTATCGGGGCGATCTCCAGGTTATATAACAGGTGGCCTTCTATGGTGCCTATAAAGAACATGACGGCACCGCGCCATATATAATTCCAGCCTGAAAAGTCGAGCGGCACGCCGAACCACCAAAGGGCGGCAGTAGTTGCCGCCGCAAAGAACGAGCCGGTCAAATAGATCACGCCCATGCCTTTTAACCTCTGCCGCCATTCATCGGCAGATTGTTCGCCGTGATCTTTATTTAAAAATTTTATCGGCCTATAGAACGGCCTGAACATCTCCCAAAACGCGGCGAATGCGCGTATGTTATTCTCGTACTTTATGCCGAACCATTCGGCCCATGCGCGGGTGCCCGCTGCAACAAGAGTTCCATCGCCTTTATGTCCATAGGTCCGCTGGAAAGATAAGCCCTGGAACTGCCTGGCGATCTCCTGCTTAAGGAAGTCCACATATCCCTCATCCTCTTCCGCGTCAGGGGCAAGCCAGTCACGGGATTCTGAGAGACATATTTTTTCCACAGGGATATCGTTATCTTTAAGGAACGTTATTATTTCCGCGATCCTCTTTTTGGCCTCATCCCTGTCCGCGTGGTACGCTTTTGCGTAATACGGATATTGCGTAAGTGAAAAATAATCAAGGTCTATAGATACAATAACAGGTTTGCCTGAGGCTTTGACCTTCTCGAGTATCTCTTTTGTCTTTTTCCCCCAATATCCCCTTGCTGCCTCGGGTTCCATCCACAAGACCTGGTGTCCATGCATTTCCGCGATAGTGCCCCATGTCCCGACATCCTCAGGGATCTTCATCTTCAGGAATTTATTAGCCAGCTTCCAGAACCAGTGCTTATCGCTATGCGCGTCAAAGTTCAATATGACGCGCGGATCGGTATCATCAAATGGTTTAAGTTCTTCAAGGATGCCGTGATGCTCGCTAAAAGAACTTATAACGGGCATTAAACCCCGCCCATCCTTAACAAAGATCGTATAATCCGAGACTTGCGCAAGAAGGGACATCTCTGTCTCCCCTTCAGGATAACCCGGGAATCTATCCGCGTTGCCGGCGGTTACGTGAACCCCTCCGTCTGTTAAGACTTTCTTTATCTGGTCACCGCTCTCCTTGATCTGTCCAGGAGAGAAATAAGCGGCGGCAAAGACATATTTATCATAAACAAGATCTATCTGGCCTTTGAGGGCCTCTGGCAAGGCTAGAGCCGTAGTGCGATACCCAAAAACCCTGGGGCCCGAGATATGCGCAGCGTGTATCGCCCGCTGCAGCCAGCTGAATGTCTCCGCATCCACTTCAGCAAGATGGATCTCTTCGACTTCCGGATACGCCGCGACAAAACCGACTATATCCTGTATATTGTGATACGGCCCGATAAAGAGAGCCTTTTTCGGGCTGAACCCGTTCCCCAGGGTACCCTTCATAGCGTTAAAATCAAACGCATACATATGATGTGTCGCGGTAAGTCCTGACTTTTCCTCTTCCCCGGCCTGATCCGATCTTTTGGCCGCATCGTTTATAGCGGATATCTCTTCGAGCGTCTTCCATTGACGGATCTCAATCGCCGGGCTATCCGGGAAATGCACCTGTACAGTTTCTTTCCATTCTTCCATGCCCCAGTGCCGGTCAACACTTACAAAACCGCCGGCCAGGAACAATGTCCGTTTCGGCTCCTCTATCCCCTCCTCAAACCAGCCGAATGTCTCTCTGCTCGAACTTCGTATGTTCAAAACAATGCCTTCAGCGTCGCGGGTCAATTCTACGCCTATCTCGCCGTCTCCCGCCGATACCAAAGCCTTGGCTATGACCTCCTTTAACGCCAGGCGAACATTCTCCTCTGCGTCAGCCCCTCCGATAAGTCCGGCGTTTATCGCTACAAATGGCGATCGCGGCATGTCCTCTGAAAAACTGAGCCGTGAAGAAGCGCCAAGCTCTGCCTGTATGCCGGCGAGGGCCTGCTTAAGGTCCATGCGATCTCCCGGCGTATCCGATATGCTTACAAACACCTTCCGCCCACGCGCCCCGGTCGACATCTCGAAAAGCTGCTGCGTTCCCGGCTCAGGCTCCATGGAGTATCGCAGTATTACCGTTCTTCCGGAGTTATTTCCAGCAGACTCTTTGATCCATGGCAGACAGACCGCCCGACCGTCCCAGGTCATTTCCTTGAACCGATAGCGATCGAATTTTTCAGAGGCATGCGGAACAGTTCTCTCGATCCCGGCCTTGAACCCGTCAAGCTGTTCGTTCAATCCGCGCGGACTGACGCCTTTTGCTGAAAGGCTTTGCAGCTCATCCAGGAATTGCCCGATCATTACGCTTATATACGCAAAACCGATATCATCCTTAAACGCCGTAATACCATCCGCTTTTTTAAGATCCTCCCCTCCTCCGGTGACTTTCCAGGCGTCACGCGGATCGGCTGCCTGAGGGTTCGCGGTGACTTTGATCGGAGAAAAACGCGAAGTAGGCGACAGCGTGGACACTTCGTCCGCGCCCTTATAAGCAAGGTCGGGGACAAGATCGTTGGTCAAAAATACGACCGCGACAATAAGCGAAGCGATCTTATACGTTATATGGTGTTTGATTTTATTAATATACATACTTAGGATAGATAATACCTGACTATAAGTATGTTAATGTCACGGGTGTGTAATTGTTAAGTAACAATATTTACGGAGCCCCGCAGCGCAAGAGGGCTATCCTCTTTTTTTTCCGTTCCGGATGTGGTATATTATTACCATGATCAAGAAACCTCTGCATGTGCTTATAATAGACGATTCCGAAGAAGACTCCCTGCTTATCATACACGAATTGAAGAAATCGGGGTACAAGGTCACTTCTGACAGGGTTGACACAGGCCAGGCCATGGAAAAAGCCCTGGACAATAAGTCCTGGGACGTTATAATCGCCGACCACAGCATGCCAAAATTCAACGGCCTGGAAGCGCTGTCCCTTATGCAAAAAAAAGGCGCGGACATACCGTTCATAATGGTCTCTGGTAAATTCGGCGAGGACTTCGCGGTCGAAGCCATGAAGGCCGGGGTCCACGATTATATCTTAAAGGACAAGCTCATGCGCCTGGTGCCGGCCGTCGAACGCGAGTTAAAAGAAGCCACGATGCGCCATACCCACAGGCTTGCCCAGAGGGCCCTCCAGGAAAGCGAAGAACGATACCGCCTGATCTTTGAAGCAGCGGCCAGGCTCATCATATCCATAAACGAAGAAGGCGTTATAGTAGACTGCAATTCGAGGATAAGCAAGCTCCTGGGTTTCACGGTGCCTGAAGTGATAGGCCTTTCCATGCCGTCCCTTTTCCAGAGCGGGGCGCTTGGAGATACCGAGAACTGGCTTAAGACCGTGCTTGCCGATCAGGTGATCGAAGACCAGGAATACAAGATGGTCAGGAAAGACGGAAAGGTCATAGATGTAAGCATAAATTTTTCTTCCGCCAGGAATGTCCACGGTGTCCACACTCTAATAATATGCGTGATAGAGGACATTACCGAACGGAAGAAAGCCGAGCGATTGACCCACAAGGCCAATGAAGAGCTTGAGCTAAGGGTCGAAGAGCGCACGCGTGAGCTTAAAGCCGCTCAGGAAAAACTTATGCGGTCCGAACGCCTGGCGGCGCTCGGTAAACTGGCCGGCGTAGTGAGCCATGAGTTGAGGAACCCTTTGGGCGTCATGCGCAATTCAGTCTATTTCCTTGCCCAGATACTCAAAGATTTCAATGAAGATGCTAAGGTAAAAAAATATCTCGGCATCCTTGAGGAGGAGATATCGATCGCCGATAAGATCATAACCGATACGCTCTCTTTCGGACGGCTGAAAAAACCCGACCTCCAGAAAAATGACATAAATGATATGATCAGGTGGGCCCTGGAAAAATCCCAGGTCCCGGCGAGGATATCTGTCACGCTGGATCTCGGGGATAATATCCCGCCTGTTCTCTCGGACCGCCTGCAGATATTCGAGGTTTTCTGCAATATCATCCAGAATGCGGTCCAGGCCATAGCCAAGCGCGGGACTATAGAGATAACCAGCCGGGCGATGTCTGACCGGGCCGAGGTCAGGTTCTCGGATACCGGGGTCGGCATACCGCCGGAGAATATGGATAAGATATTTGATCCGCTATTCTCGACCAAAGCCAAGGGAACTGGGCTCGGGCTCTCATTATGCCAGAACATAGTAGATGCCCACGGCGGCACCATACAGGCAGACCGGTCCGTAACAAAAGGGGCCGCTTTTATTATCACCCTTCCTTTATAAAGGAGGTTATAACATGCCCGCCAAAGCGAAGATACTAGTCGTAGACGACGAGACGCTGTTCGCGTCAAGCCTCGCAGACATCTTCAAGTCCAGGGGTTATGCCGCGATCATAGCGGATAACGGGAAAGACGCGCTTTCGATACTAAAAAAAAGGCCGTTCGATATCGTTTTTCTCGACGTGCGCATGCCCGATATGGACGGCCTGCAAACTCTGAAGAAGATCAAAAAACTGCGCTCTCAATGCATCGTGATCATGCTGACCGCCTTTTCATTCGACGTCCATATAAAAGACTGCCTGAAAGAAGGCGCGTATACTTATTTCTATAAACCGATAGACCCCAAAAAAGTCCTCGAGACGATAGAGAACATCCTGCCGGAAAATAAAAGATCGCGCTCTAAGAAACTGTCGCCAGAAAAAAAAGGAAATCAAATGACAAAAAAAAAGATCCTTATCATAGATGACAATAAGAATTTTCTTACGTCCACTGAGGATATCCTGCAGAAGGCCGGGTTCGAGCCGATACCTCTAAGCGACCCGACAAAAACTGAAGACTATATAAAGAAAACCAGGCCGGACCTTATTATTATGGATATATTCATGCCGAAACGCAGCGGATTTAACATACTAGAGGATCTTGCGGAAAAGAACCTGTACCGCGATATACCGAAGATCATGTTGACCGTACTGGACGACTCCAACGAGCGGCTCGCCGCGCGCGCAAGCGGCGCCTGCGAATATATTTCAAAACCTTTTAATCCCGGGCTTTTGATAGACACGATCCATCAATGTCTGAAAAATGCTAAATACAGGAAAAGCTGAAGTTATCAGGGGTTAAGGTTCGTCAACGCCCGGGATAAGGTTTTTATCTAATTCCGCGCTCATATTAGCCTCAGACACATATTTCTTCCGTTCCACCTTAGACAAGAGACTATAGACGCAAGGGACCACGTAGATCGTGAACAGCGTGGATACTATGACGCCTCCGATGACAGTCACGGCCATAGGGATGCGGATCTCAGCACCCGGGCCTATCGCCATGGCAGGCGGAATGGCAGCCGCGATCGTCGCGCACGATGTCATGAGGATCGGCCTAAGACGTATAGGGCAGGCGGTCAAAAGGGCCGGCTTAACTTCATGTCCGGCTTCGCGCTGCTGGTTAGTGAAATCTACCAGCAATATGGAATTTTTCTTTACGATACCCATGAGCAGGATGATCCCTATAATACTGTAGATATTGATAGATTGATTGAACCCCCAGAGAGCGATAAACGCCCCTGAAATACTGAACGGCAGCGCCAGAAGAACGGTCAAGGGGTGAAGATAGCTGTTGAACTGCGATGCCAATACCATATAAGCAACGAGTATACCGAGCCAGAACGCAAGCATTAGGGTAGAGAACGATTCCTTGAAAGTCTCCGTGCTTCCTCCGAAAACCGCCTTATAAGCGTCGGGCAATGTCTCCTTCGCGATAGTATTTACTTCCTTAAGGGCGTCGGACTGTGATTTGCCCGGAGCGACGTTGGCAAAAAGCGTTATAGCGCGCTCTCTGTTGCGGCGCGTTATCGTCAGCGCTGTCGGCTTTGTGGTTATGTTCACCAGGTCCTTTAAGGAAACAAGCTCGCCCCTGTTATTCCACACCCACAGGCGGTTAATATCCTCAAAGGTCGTCCGCTGGGACGGCATAAGGCGTATGCGCACATCATACCTGCGCCCTTCCCTTGTGTATTTACCGATACGTTCGCCGCCGATCATGGCGTTTATGGCGCTGCCTATGGTATCAACGCTCACACCGCGCTCATCGGCTTTTTTCCTGTCAGGGATTATCTGAAGTTCAGGGACTTTGGCAAGATAGTCCGTATCGACGTCTATCATAAGATCCGATTTCATCATGCGGGCTTTCATTGCCTCGGCATAACCTGCGAGCGTCGCCCAGTCAGGACCGCGGATCGAGACCTCTATGGGGAACCCCCGCTGCGCAGAGAACCCCGAAAGCGACAGGTCCTGTATGATAACTTTGAGGTCTTTGATCTTATTAAGCTCGTTCCTGAAAACCACCATTAGATCGCTCTGCTTTAACGGACGCTTGTTAGGAGGCACGACCGGCCGGTCTTTCGGGTCCTTTAATGTGATAAATATGATCCCCGCGTTCACTTCTCCGCCTGAGAATCCGCCGATAGCCGCGAAATACCCTTCGACCTCGGGACGGTTCATGATATATTTTTCAGCCTGCTTAAAACGTTCGTCCGTAAATACAATGGAAGACCCCTCGGGCGTCTGCAGGCGGCACATCAGCATGCTCTGGTCCTGGGACGGCACGAATTCTTTTCTCAGGATCTTTACTAACTGGAGCGACCCGATAAAGAATACCAGCGCCAGCGCAACGACCAGCCAACGGTACCGCAGCGCTTTTTCCAGGCTCCGGCGGTATCCCTCGGCCAGGAATTTAAAACTGCTTTCGACGCCCCGCCCGAACCATGTCTTGCGCGGGGAGACCCTCAAAAACTGCGAACACCTCATCGGGGCCAGCGTAAGAGCTTCTAAAAGTGACAGGAGCACCGCGACCGATATAGTCACGCCGTACTGAAAAAAGAATTTACCGATGATACCGGACATGAACGCGACCGGCAGAAAGATGGCGACCAGCGCTATGGTCGCCGCCATGGCCGCAAAAGTTATCTGCCTGGCGCCTCTTCTGGCAGCCTCGACCTTTTCGATGCCGTGCTCCCTGTAGCGGACTATGTTCTCAAGCACCATGATAGCGTCATCGACAACTATACCAATGGCCAAAGACAGTCCAAGCACGGTAAATGTGTTCAGAGTAAATCCGAGAAAATGTATGACCATGAACGTCCCGAGAACGGATGTGGGTATAGCCAAAAGGATATTGATCGTCGCGGTCCATGATCCGAGAAATACCCAGCATACCAAAGACGTGACAATGGCGGATAACATTAAGGTGAACATAAGCTCTTTAACCGAATCCTCGCTGAACTTCGTACGGTTGAACCGGACAGACAACGTCATGTCTTTCGGAACATATTTTTTTATCTGTTCTATCTTTTTAAGGACCCTGTGCCCGACCTCTACCTCGTTCGAGCCGCGCTGTTTTTTGATGCCTAAACCTACCATGGCCTTGCCGTTAGACCGGGCTATCCTGCGTATATCGGCCAACCCATCCTCTATGGTCGCCACATCTTTTAGATAGATAGGTTTGAATATAGGCTGCCCCGCCCTCTTTTGTATAAGGATATTCTCAAAGTCCTTTACGTTACCGGCCTCTCCCATGATGCGCACGTTAAATTCATTTCTATCAGTCTCGATCCTTCCGGCGGGTACTTCCTCATGCTGCTCGTTGACCGCGGTCACGACATCCTGCACGGTCAGCTGATAGGCGTTGAGTTTGTCGCTGTCGATCCATATCCTGAGGTTCCTTTCAACGAACCCTCCAAGGAATATATCGCCGACCCCGCTCACGGAAGCGAACTGGTCTTTCAGGTGGTCCTGGACATAGGTCATCAGGTCACGCAGAGGCAGAGTATCCGAAGATACCGCAAGCCATATGATAGGATGGTCTTCAGGATTGGCTTTCATGATTATAGGCGGATCGATATCCGTAGGGAGCAGCCGCTGGGCCTGGTCGATCTTTGTCTTAATATCCTGGACGGCAGCGTCCACATTCCTGTCCAGCTGGAATTCTACAGAAACCTGGGCCGAACCCTGGCGGACAGACGACGAGATCTCCTTTACGCCCTCTATGCTCATAATCGAATCTTCAACTATATCGACGACATCGGTCTCCATGACCTCAGGCGCCGCGCCTTCCCAGGTCAGCGTTATTGAGATTACCGGAAAATCTACGTCGGGCAGCTGGCTTACTCCTAATCGCTCATAACTTATAAAACCGAATATCATAAGAGCTGCCATAAGCATCCAGGCAAAAACAGGATTCTTTATCGAAATATCAGATAGTGTCATATCACATCCCTTATATCATTTCCAATGGCTACAAGCAGCTGCCAATAGAGCTGTTTGGCGCTGTATAACGCGGCGATGTAGTCGCGCTCGGAATCCCTTAGGGTCTGTATCGCCGCCAGAACGTCGAGGTTATTGACAAGGTTCCTGGTGTAATCTTTCCTCTGCAGGTAATAATTAAGTATCGCCATCGTATATTCTTTCCTGAGCGCGTTCCTTACGGCTATTGCCCTGTGGTACTTCTCATACGCGTTCCTGATCTCATAACGCGCGTTGCGCCGGGCGCGCCGTAACGACAACTCGGCCTCGTGCGCCTTAAGAACAGCTTCTTTGGACCTTCCGAGAACTTCAGTGCCCTCAAATATCGGCACAGTCACATAAAGAGCTATATCCCAGTTTATGCCTTTGCTGAAACCCGTTCTCTGCGTATATGCATTACCCTCAGCGCTGACCGTCGGTAAAAAATCGCTGTCGGCGACCACAACCGCCTGTTTCGACAGCCTCCAGGCGTAATCACCAGCCTTCACGTCAGGCCGCATGTCGGCCTTGGCTATATAAAACTCTTCGGATTCTACGTGCTGCGGCATGCGGTAATCGTCTTTAAGCTGATAGACCGGCCCGCCGATCAGGAATTCCAGAAGCTGCCTGGCGACTATTTCATTACTCTTGGACACCTGTATACTGGCTTCCACGCTGTAAAATTGAGCCTTCGCGTTAACCACTTCGCTGGGCCTTGACCGACCCAGTTTTTCACGGCCCTGCAGCTCTTTGACGCGGTCCACGAGAGCTGTCCGCACCTTCTCGAGCGCTTTCAGGTCTTCCCTGTAAGCAAGAAGCAGATAAAAAGCGTTCGCAACGTCCGTAAATAGCAGCTGTTCCGCCTGTTTTTTTTCAAATGTCCTCTGCTTTTTCTCATAACCTGCGCCCCGCATAGCGGCAAAGGCTTTAAACCCGGAAAAAAGTGTCTGCGTTCCGTTAAATGCCCTTGTCGAACTGGTCGAAGGTTTTAAGCTTGAAAGAGCCGACCCGGTCTCCTGAGAAGCCTCTTCCCTTGTATCTGTAGACATGAACGACACATGAGGCACCATAATAGAGAGCGCTTCAAGAAAATGCGCTTCAGTCTCTTTGATAAGGTCGGCGTTTATCGCGATAGTCTCGCTCTGTTCAAGAGCCAGCTTATAACAATCCAAGAGCCCGAGGGAATCGGGGTAAGCGTGCTTAGTGCCGCACCAGGCTGAGTCCGTATCCGTAACCATCATGAATGCGCTCTCCGCGAGTAAAAGGTCCTGGCGGGAAAAACACAGCACGCCGAATATAAGCATTATCGCCGTAATACGCCTCATACCGCCTTCCCTTTCTGCTGTGTTTTCAGATGCCTTTGTATATTAAGGAGTATCTGCAGATATCTTTCTCTGTCGCTCTCGGATATCATGCTGAATAGCTTCATGACCGTCTTTTTTTTATTCTCGATCACGGACTTGGCGATCTTTCCGCCTTTTGCGGTAAGGCGTACCTTGATGATGCGCCTGTCCTTGATATCCGCGGTCCTCACCACGTATTTCTCCCGGACAAGCCTGTCTATAAGCCCTGTCGCCGAAGCCGTGCTTGTATTAATAAAGCCCGCTATATCCGACATCTTTGACTCGCCGTTCCGCTCCAAAAAATCCAGGACGATGAACTGCGGCATTGTAACCCCGGACCGGCAGAACTCGCCGGGCTTTTCTTTCATGAATTCACGGCTGATGACCGGCATGATCTCGCAGATCTTATCCGCAAACTCCGACAGGGCTACATGTGGCATTATTAATGTTCCTTATAGTTAATCTCACTAACTATTTGTCCGGGTATTTTATAGTATTCGTGTGCCCTTGTCAATCAAAAATATGATATAATTGAATCCTTCATGGAGAATATCAGGCGGGGAAATATCATTCTTGTTTCTGTCTTTCTGACAAGCTTCGCGTCCCTGTTCGCGGAGATAGCGCTGACTCGCATATTTTCTGTCACCCTATACTATCATTCGGCCTTCTTCGTGATATCCCTGGCCATGTTCGGGCTTGCCTTAGGCGGCGCCGTCCTTTTCATCTTCAAAGAGCGGCTGCTCATACTGAATAGCGGAGCGGTCCTCTATGCGGTCTTCGCGTCGATTACCGCCAGCTTCCTGGCGGTAATATTGACCGTGCCGAGGATAACCCTGGCTTTTTCTTTCGCCCCGAAAGACTACGCCGTGATCTCGGGCCTTTTTATCATCTGCCAATCGCCGTTCTTCTTTATCGGATTCTTAATGTCATACCTTTTCCTTCACTTCGACAAAAAAAGCGGCACGCTGTACTTTTTCGACCTTGCCGGCGCGAGCGTCGGCGCGCTCGGTTCGGTCGTGCTCATAAACCTCGCCGGCCCTATCAATTCATTCATCATCCTGGGCATCATAGCCTCTTCTGTCCTGGCCATGAATGCCGCGAAAAAGCGGCTCATCTTCGCGGCTGCGGTCGTGATAGCCGGTTATGTCGCGTTATTGCTAGCGAACGTTCAGTTTAAACCACTGGATATCAAATACGCAAAAGGCAAGAAGATGGACAATCTTTTCACAAAATGGAATTCATTTTCAATGATCAGGGTCCATGGCTCAGAGCTGAATACCGGAGCCGATCCGTTCGGCTGGGGAATGAGTTCAAGCTATCAGGGCACCTATCCCCCGCGGATCCATATGGATATAGATGCCGACGCCTATACCCCGATCACAAAATTCAACGGTGACTTGAAGTCGGTCGAATTCCTTAAACATGACGTTACATCCTTCGTCTATCACCTCTGCCATTCCCCGGATGTGCTGATCATAGGGCCCGGCGGCGGGCGGGACATCCTGACAGCTTTGATATTTAAAAGCAATAAGATCGTAGGGGTGGAGGTCAATCCCATAATAGTCAACGATGTCATGAAAAGCCGGTTCAAGGATTATTCGGGCAATATATACGGCGCGGATAACGTCCGGATAGTGGTCGACGACGCCAGAAGTTATATACGGAACTCAACGGGCCGTTATGACGTCATCCAGGCATCGCTTGTAGACACCTGGGCGGCTACCAATGCCGGGGTGTATTCTCTTTCCGAGAACATCCTGTATACGGTCGAATCGATCTCCGAATATATCAGCCATCTCTCGCCTGACGGATATCTGACCATATCAAGATGGTTCGGGGGCGATTCCCAAAAGCTTACCGTCCTTTTCATGAAAGCAGCGGAAAAAATGACGGTCGCCGATGCCGGCAAGCACCTCCTGATACTTAAAAGCGGATTGATCGTTAACCACATATTCAAGAGGTCTCCTTACACTAAGGCCGAGCTCGACAACGTCGTACATTTAGCCGGCGAAATGAACTACGAGATCCTCTATATGGCCGGCCGCGACAGTAACAACGATTATGCCAGGATCATCGGCAGCAAAGACCTTGACGCGCTGGCGGAGAGCTCTTCAGTCATAGACTTAAAAGCGCCCACGGATGACAGCCCGTTCTATTTCAACAAAGTGCGGCTTTCTTCGGTCCCGATGGTTTTTGCCGGCAAGATCAAGGATGTCGGGATATTCATGCTCTACGGCCTATTGGCCGTCAGCGCGGCATTCAGCCTGATACTTATAGTCATACCTATGCTCTTGAGATCAAAAGATCTCATGCACGGAGAGACGAATAATAAATTGCGGTACCTGGCCTTCTTCTCGTTACTGGGAATAGGGTTCATCCTGACAGAAGCGACCTTTCTGCAGAAGTTCATACTGTTTTTGGGCCATCCCATATACGCCATCGTCGTCGTGATCTTTTCTTTTCTTTTCTCGGCGGGCATAGGCAGCCTCGTTACCTCACGCATCCCGTTCGAGCGTTCGCGCTCCGGCCTCAACTTTGCGCTGCTTGTGATAGTCGGAGTGCTGGTCTTTTACAACCTTCTTTTATATCCTTTATTTAACGCGCTGATCGGCCTAAGCGTCAAGTCCAGGATAGCGATCTCTGTTTCACTGTTATCCGGAATGGGTTTTTTCATGGGCATGCCTTTCCCTCTCGGGATAAGGCTTTTAGGGGCCGGGTATAAAGGATTGATACCGTTCTGCTGGTCCCTGAACGGAGTGTTTACCGTGATGGGCTCTGTCTTGGCTGTGATCCTGGCTATGAACATCGGGTTCACTAATACGATATTCATAGCGGCCGGGCTTTATCTTGCGGCGTTCGGTGTTATAAGAATGCTTAAGGAATAAGTATTAGTCCCGAAATCAAAGCATGACAATAATTTCTTAATCACTAAGAATTTACTTCGTAAATTCTTAGTTTATCGCCGAAATTATTTAACATTGATTTCGGGACATAAATTTTGCCGGGCTCGATGCCCGGCAAAATTTGGTGCGGAAGGAGAGATTTGAACTCTCAAGTCTTGCGACATAGGCTTCTGAGACCTACGTGTATGCCAGTTCCACCACTTCCGCAGTTTGCTACAGTTTTCCGTCCGGCAAACGTCCCGAAAACTATGTAAAAAAATATCGAGGAATTTCTTGAAATTCCGAGAAATTTTTTCCATGCTTAGTTTTCGGGACGAAACCAATTGCATGCGTTGATTTCGGGCTATATATCAAATTTTAGGACCACTACCAACTTACCAACTCTATCCCGTTCTCCTCAATGCGCTCCATGAACCTCTTATCGCATAGGACCTTAAGCTCGTCTTCGCAGTGCCTGTACCACGGACGGGACTTTTGTATCCGCTCTCCGAAAAAACCCGGATGGCATCCTATTTCTGTCACTCCGTCAGGCAAAGAGTCTGCCGCGCGAAAAAGGTCCACGGCGCCTAAGCGGTGAGCGTGAAAATGCCCGATAAAATTGTCATTATATCCAAGACCTGACCGCGTAAGCATAGGCGCCGAAACCATGCAGGCCGCCCTTAATGCCGCTGCGCGCAACGCGTTGACCGGCTCCATGATACCAGCCCGTAACGAAGCCTTTTCACGCGGAAATCGTATATATGTTATACCCTCTTCTTTCATGAGTTTCAACACAATTTTTAAGATCGGCCGAAATATGTGCACATGGTGGTGGCTGTCGACATGAGTGATAACAAGGCCCGATCTTTTCACGGCCTGTATCTGCGCCCTGAGTTCCTGATAGACCTCTTCGCCGCCGATCCTGCCGGCCGTCATATTTAATATCAGCGCCGGAAATTCAGCCGTAAAAAGGCCGTCTTTATCTGCGAGCGCGCTTCCGGGCTTAACGGCCGCCGATGCCCTGAACCGACCGGTCAGCGCAAGGTGTATACCGCATCGAGAGATATTCGCCTGCCTGGCGCGGGAGACCGCGTCGTCGAAATATTCGCCCGCGGCCAAAATGCTCATATCGGTCAACGAGCCGTTCATACGGCATTCGATTATCCCCTGATTGATATCGTCAGAGACGCCGAAGTCATCCGCAGTAATTATAAGCTTTTTAGCCATGGCTTTTTGTGAATTTGAATGCGAGCATGTCCCTGAAAGTCCTGACAATAATAGAGAAACGCGCGACGTTCGAGACGCCCTGCCTGCGGCGCCTGAATATCAGAGGGCATTCGGCGATACGCCCTTTTCTCCTTTTAGCCTTTATGAAGATCTCGGCGTCGATAAAAGGGCTTTTAGAGATAAAATCCAGGCCCTCCAGTATCGGCCTGCGGAATATTTTGAAGCCTGAATTCACATCTTTTATCCTGATATCAAATAGAACATTCAGGAGAAAGTTATACCCCCAGGAAATGACCTTCCGCTTAAAATTATCGCCCTTTTTCACCTTGCTTACGGCCGTAACGATGTCAGCGTCATCTATAAGAGGCAGAGCTTTTTTTATGTCCAAAAGGCTCACAGGGAGGTCAGCATCGGTATATATAATGATGTCCTTTACCGCGGTCTTAAGGCCGAGCGCGAGCGCGCCGCCGAATTTTGAGTTCTCTGTAAGCCTCTTCACCCTTACTCTCGGATCTTTAGCAGCCGCGGCTTCGGCCAGATCCGCGGACCCGTCCGGGCTGGCGTCATCGACGAGAACGATCTCATAATCATCGGTCAGGGCGGAAGCGATTATCCTGACCTCCTCAATGGTGTCCTCTATCCCCGCGCTCTCATTATACATTGGCAATACAAAAGAGATCTTATAAGATTTCATAAATGGCCTTTTCAGATAGGTGCTTGACCCTTCCGCATCTCAAGATAATGACCGTCATCGGGTATCTTATTTGTCACGATATCGCGTTTACCGCTCTTATATATGACATAGGTCGGATACGGATAAGGCGTCAGTTTATCGGTATACAACGAAGTAAGGTTCTTGTCCTTCATAATGCCCCACACACGTTCGTTGCGGTTGAAAAATTTTGTCATGGTGTCGTGCTGGTGAATATCTATCACATCGTTACTGCCGTAGTAGAATACCACGCCTCTGCGGTAGTCGCTTTCGGCGCCTACGGCTTCTCCGGGTTTTATATGGGACTTCAATTCCTGTACAAAATACTTGCTAGACTCATATCTGCCTATAGTATCGGACAGGAAAACGGTCAAGGGAACGACCGCAACGCACATAGTGGCAAAAATACTATAATAAAACAATCTTTTTCGCGATATTAAAAGCATGGTAAAAGAAACAGCCACCATAGAGAGGATCACGAACGAGGACTTAAGTATCGGCTCTATCATGAACGGATATTTAGAAGAGGCGACCGAGAAAAATACAATAAAGCTGACCGGCAGCGAAAGGC
>Ga0172375_10004425_pt1 | contig 20766 bp, 16 predicted proteins | sample LakKiv1m_FD_114537 | JGI IMG/M metagenome (GOLD analysis project Ga0172375, IMG submission 114537) | Freshwater microbial communities from Kabuno Bay, South-Kivu, Congo - kab_092012_11.1m | ecosystem: Environmental > Aquatic > Freshwater > Lake | place: Democratic Republic of the Congo...
AGCCTTTACGCCCTATCGTCAAGTCCATCAGCACTACCCTTTCGGCTAGTGCCCTTGATAGGGCGTTTACCAGTATCGCCTTGTGAGCACAAAAGCCCTCACCAGTCTGCTAAAGACAATCTAACCTTGCGACTGGCTTTGGAGGGGATATAAGTGAACGCGAGGGGTGACGAAGCGGCTACCATCGCACTCAAGTATCTTTCGCTTGGTCGCTGCGTCATCCCTTCCGGCGGCGGGCCGGATGGTAAAGCGGCGCTTATCCAGTGGAAGCCCTATCAGACAGCTAAACCGAGCGAGGAAGTAGTTCAGAGGTGGGAGAAGGAGCTTAAACCAGCTGTCTGGGCGATGCCGACCGGCCCCGTGAGCGGCTGCTTTGTCGTTGATGCCGATACTTCGGAATCGGTGACCAGGATGGAAGCCCAGGGGCTGCGTCCTCATGTCAAAACCAGAAAAGGCGCTCACTACTACTGCCATCTGCCTTCCTGGGTAGTGAGTAACAGCACCAAGATTGTGCCCGGCTTTGATATTCGGGGACAGGGCGGCTATGTGAATTTTTGCGGCGGTAACGGAAAAGCTCACTACGAAGTGCTGATGCTGCCGACCGATGACAGACTCTATAAACTAGAACAGCTACCGGAGGAACTGCAAAATGTATTGAAGCCTAAGCGAACCAAGCCCGCAACACTGGCCGAGCGGATATTAAAGCAAGCGGTAGACCAGGCACACGAAGGTAATCGTAACGACATTGGTCTTTGGCTAGCCTGCCAGTTACGGGATAACGGTCTTTCGGACACTGAAGCCGAGTCATTTCTGCAACGCTATGCCGTCCGGGTAAAGAATATCGGGGCAGAGCCTTACGAGGAATCCGAGGCCATCGCTTCGCTGCGTCAGGCATTTTCAAAGCCTCCAAGGGAACCCTGGCGCCATGCTCCGATTGTAAAAGAATTCAAACGCTTCAACCTTACTGACCTCGGTAATGCCGAAAGATTAGTCAGCCAGTATGGCGACATACTCCGCTACTGTTACGAGCGGCGGCACTGGCTGGTCTGGAACGGGAAGGTCTGGGAATGGGATAGCGGCAATAAAGTTGCGGCTCTGGCAAAGCTTACTGTTCGGAACATTTACCGCGAAGCCGGTGATGAACCGGAGGAAAAGAAGCGGAAGGAACTCGCCGGTCACGCTAAAAATAGCGAAAGTGACCACCGCATCAATGCTATCATATCACTGGCTGAATCCGAGCCGGGGATACCGGTCAAAATAACGGAGCTTGATACCAATCCCTGGCTCCTAAATTGTCTTAACGGTACGATAAACCTCAAAACCGGACAGCTACAACCGCATCGCAAAGATGACCTGCAAACCATATTAGTACCTGTTGAATATCATCCCGCCGCTCAATGTCCCCGGTGGCTGGCTTTCCTGGGCCAGGTTACCGGCGGTACCGATGAGCTGATGGATTATTTGAAGCGGGCGGTAGGCTACAGTCTGACCGGCGATACCAAGAACCAGGTTCTGTTCTTTCTTTACGGCCTAGGCAATAACGGCAAATCCACCTTTACCATGACGATTCGCAAGCTCCTGGACGGCTATGGGGAAAGGATGGATGCCGATGACCTGATGCTTAAAGACAGGAATTCCGGTCGCGGCCCCAAAGAGTCAATCGCCAATCTTAAAGGCAAGAGGTACGTTGTCGGCAGTGAAATCCAGGATGGAAGGAAGCTGGATGTAAGCCTGCTCAAGGATATGACCGGGGGCGAAACAATAAAGGCCCGGCGCTTATACGAGCACGATGTCGAATTCACACCGACACATAAGCTGTGGCTCTTTGGCAATCACAAGCCGGTAATCACCGATACCACTCTCTCCATCTGGCGCCGGGTGAAGCTGATACCGTTCACTGTCACCATCCCGAGCGAAAAGATTGACCCGGACCTGGCAACAAAGTTGGAGGCGGAGATGCCGGGCATACTGACCTGGGCAGTTAATGGTTGCCTTGAGTGGCAGCGCTGTGGTCTTAACGAACCCAAAGTTGTAACGAGCGCCACCTCTGATTACCGACACGAAGAGGATATCTTGGGCGATTTCATTGATGATTGCTGCCTACTTAAACCCACCGGCACAGTACCCAAGCATGAGCTAAAAGACGCTTATGAGGCATGGTGCAACAGTACCGGCAGCCCGCCGACATCGCAGAAGGTATTTAAGGCCAGGCTAATCGAGAGAGGAATCACCGAGAGCAAAAGCGGAGGGACCCGCTACTGGAGGGGGATTGCTCTTCTCGATGCCGAGGGACAGCAAGGACAAGTGGGACAAGAGGGACAACCGGGACAGGAACTGCCAGAAAGGTCCTATACGAGAGAAAAACAAAAAGACTTTACGGCAAATACCGTCCCACCCCGTCCAAATGTCCCAACTACCGATGCGCCAGAGTATCCGAACCATCCCTGTTCTACCTGCGGAAGTACCGACTACTGGCTCACAGAGTGGAATGAATGGTTGTGTACTCGGTGTCATCCCCGTCCAGCAAAGGAGGTGGCCAGTGATAATTAACTGCCCGCACTGCGGCGAGCCTGTCGTGGTTAATGGCTTAGGTCGCAAGAAGCTAAATATACCGCTCAAAAACATTTGTGAGGCGTTATGTTCCTGTGGCAGCGTGGCCGCCGCTGCCCGCGAGCTTCATTGCAGTGAGGGATACATCTTTAATGCGCTAAAAGCCCAAGGATTGAAACCGGCGGACGTTATCAGAAGACAACCACAGGCACGGACTTTGAAGTCGGTTGAGGCCGGGAGGGGGTGACCCCCTTCGGGACCGTTTAAGGGAGGTGATGAAATGAACACATAGCTAACCATCCCATATCTGGCTATATGAGCACCAGCTATGCTCATTGCCAATTTGAGTTATTGAAAGGAGGAACTAATGGTAGAGAACAGTCAAGAAGAAGAAAACCTGAGCCGGGAAGTGGATGAGCTGTTAGAGGAAGGACTTGGCCAGAAAGACATTGAAGGCCGGGGCTACTCTCCCAGCCTAGTCCGGCAGAGAATCAGGAAAAGACTGAAGGCGGGAAAGGAGATTTCGCCGGCACCAACAAGAGACGGCGCACTGGCCATTCGGAAAGATAAGGAATCAGTGCTTCCGGAGTGGCTGGAAGCCGATGTTGCCGAAATCTTCGATGGCAACTTGAGGGACCGGAAGATATTCCTGGCTGGTATGAGCGTCCCTCTGATGGGACTCAGACTCTTTGGAGAGGCTATCAAGCCCTTGACCGACCTGATGGCCACCTGGCAGAAGGGGCAGGCAGAAGTCGCCCGGACAATGCAGGGGAGTGGTTACGAGACAGCTCAGCTAGCCGCCCAGCAGGTAGTATCGCAAGCTATGCCCCAGATACTTGGCGCCGTGAAAGAAAACGCTGTGGCCGCTTCGCCTAATCCGGTCGGCGCGATGATGACACGGCTAATCGAGCCTTACCTTCAGAACATGATGGGGATGTTCATGGGGGGATTCGGCATGCCAGGCGGAATGATGCCACCGGGACATACATCACCTGGGCAGGCTTTCAATCCGCAACCAGGACAAGGGTTCCAACCTGGTCCGCAACCTTCAGCGTCAGCAAACCAAGCATCAAAAGAAGACATAGAGGAGGCATTCAACGATGAGTAACTTTGAGGAACAAACAAAACAAATGGTCGAGCAAGGAAGGCAAGCCGCCGCCGGCTTGATTACCGGAGGTGAGATGATAATTGATGCTGACCCCGAGAAAGGCTTTTTCAGGGTCAAACTACGCAACATTCAGCCGCCCCAGGCTTTGCCTCAGGTAACAATGGGATTCTGCTGGGTTCTGCAGAATGGAGCGGCGATGTTTAATCTTAAGGTGAAACAGCATGTAGAAAATCAGGGAGGAAAGAATAGTCAATAAATGACACTGTAGATGCAACTGGAGTATAGAACTGCCAATCTCCTGGCGGATAGTTTCTAAAAGCGATATTTCCGTACAAACATTACTGGATAGTTAGTCGTAGAGCCAGCAATGAACCTTGAATAATTGCTAGCCATTTCTTAGAATGAGCTTGCTATGAGTAGTGACGGCAAAATACTTCAGACTATTATCAAAAACCCCGGTCTCAAAGCGAAAGAAATCGCCCGGATGGTTGGTTTAAATAAAAAGCAGGTTAACAAGGCTCTTTATGGTGGCTTAAGAAAAGACGTTTTTAAAGACGATAGTTTCCGGTGGTATTCAAAAATAACCAATGAGGATTCTGAGCCCGTCCTTTCTCATGGAAAATTCGTTGATGAGAAACCCGATGTCCTTGAAAATGTGTTAGGGGCTCAAAATACCGAGTTATTATTGCCTGCTCAGCAAAATCTCTCGTCCTTCGATGAAAGGTCCAACCGAATAGACCCAGGATTGGTGGATAGCTTGGCAGAAGTTCCAAAGTCTCCTCTGGTCATCAAAGACTCTGAAGATGCTGATTCTGAACATGGAACGGATGAGGAAGACGAGCCAACTCTAGCAATTCTGGATGAACTTGACCCTGTTAGTCTCTATATGAATGATGTTTTTCGGCATCCCATGGTCGACCATTGGGAAGAAATAGAGTTAGCAAAAATAATCGAGGCTTGTAAGTCGGTCGCGCAATTCAAAATAGAGTATCTGACTAAGGAGAAGCGGAAGCCAACAGGAAAAGAAACTATGTTGTGGCTTGTTGATAGGCTTTTAGAATACGAGGACTTTATTAGGATTTTTGCGACGACAAATGGGCTTTCTAGTAGAATGAGTCTGGCACAAATACTTACGTCCTATGCTTTCCTGACTGCCCTTGAAAAGCCGATAGAGAATGGAGCATCACTGGACATCGGAAGGCGTCTTGGAATAGCTAATGTAGGAGAGTCATTGAAGTCTGTTTGCAAGTATGTAAAGCCGCTTCCAGCTTCAGAAATCGATAAAATTGCTGCCAGGACATCTGAATTAGAACTCAGGGATTTACGCCATAATTCGAGATTTCTGAAACATCTTGAAGACCAAAACCAGGCGCTTGAAAGGCACTTTAAGCATGTAATCGAAAAATATCAAGAAGCTCGACATAAATTCGTACAAGCCAACTTAAGATTAGTGGTTCACGTAGCCACAAATCATGTGGGAAGAGGATTGTCATTACTTGACCTTATTCAAGAAGGTAACATCGGGTTACATCGTGCTGTTGATGCATTTGATTATCGCCTCGGGCATAAATTTAGTACATATGCCGTGTGGTGGATACGTCAATCAATAACGCGCTCAATCGCTGACCAGGCGCGAACAATACGAATACCAGTACACATGGTAGATACAATCAACAAACTGACTTTGATTAGTAACCGACTCTCGGAAGAGTATGGCCGTGACCCAACACCCGAGGAAATAGGTGAATTCATGGGTTTATCTAGTGACCGAGTAAGGGAAATAATTAAGTTTTCGCGCATACCGATTTCGTTGGAATCGCTCATCAGAGAAGACCCAGATGGTTATCTAGGCGATTTCATTGAAGACCAGAACAGCCCGTCAATACCCGAAGAAGTCACTCTGCGACTCTTGAGGGAGCAGATTTACGATGTTCTTTCTACTTTGACTATTAGACAACGACAAGTACTGCAACTCAGGTTCGGTCTGGAAGACGGGCGAAGCCATACTCTTGAGGAAGTTGGACAGAAGTTCGAAGTCACCCGCGAGCGTATACGTCAGATAGAGGAAAAGGCTTTGCGTAGGCTCAGGCACCCAAGTAGAAGCAGAAAATTAAAGGATTTTTTAGACGACCCCTCAGCCTACAAAAGGAAGGATGATAAACCTAAAGAAAACTCGGCAGACAATGGGGAGGAATCCGAGACTGTTCTTGATTCTGAAGACGAAGGGGCAGGAGATTCAAATAACCACGATTAGGAATGTTATTCTGACGCTGTCTTTTTAACCAACGTTATTCGGACTGTACTTCGTTTTCTTCTGTCGTATCTGAATTTAAAGTAAACACGTTAACATTATTTTCCTTGAATAGTGCCGGGTTATTCCTCAGGGTATTTTTAAGTTGAGAAAGATTAATTTTTTGCTGTGGCTTTTGCCGCAATAACAAGCTGAGTACTTTATCCACGTGAAGTGCTGACCCCTGACTTTCGAATACCTCTACCAAGTCAACAACTAAATCATCAGATATATCATTTTCAGGAAGCCCGGAGAGGTTCAAAATCTTCCATCTCAATAGACTAAGGAAATCTACGTCCATCAAAAGAATACATGAACTTCGGTCTCCAAGCTCACACCTCCCACAGCGGAATCGCTGTGAAACCATGCATGGGGGAAGTCGTTCTGGGAAATACCGCGCAAGGTTAAGAATCTTTGCTTCAATTTCTCTTGGATTTGTAACGAACATCGTTGATTTTAAAAACACCTAATCGAATGTCTCTATTGATGACAGAATCTCTTTTGCGTCCTTTAATGAGATTACCGGGTCAACTCCTTTTCCAATTCTGGAACGGCTCTCATCCAACAAGCGGTCGAGACAGTAATTGACTTCCCTAGGGCAGATTAGCCGCTTTTTTGAAACGATTGTATCCATAACGACTTCCAGACATTCCGGCTTCAATGGGTACATTTTTGTCGGAGGCTTTGCCCTTGTTCGGTATGCATCAAACAATTCTTGGACAAAGACCGGAACTTCTTGGCGACTCATTTCAGGCAGCTGTATGGACCTTGCAGGGTCCGCTCTCGATTTCAACTCCTTAGATAAAATGACATCGACATTTTCTTTCTTCCGGCAAGCGAATGATAGCAGTATTGACAGCCGCCTTGGCACCGCGTTGTAAAACGTATGTAACCCGATTCCCACCTTTGTTGATATCTTGTCAGAGCTCTCGTGAAGCCTTTGGAATTCATCTACCATAATGAGCAGACGCGTGTTCGGCTGTGAATGGATTACTATCCGAGAAAGACCTTGTAATATTGCCAGCGCATCATCATCATTTTTTATGGTTTTGGTTGCACCAATGAGTAGGAGTTCTGATTTGGACAGATTAGTCGTTCCACTTAGCCACCGCTTGCCTATACTCTTACTCTCTGATGAGCCGATAGTAATCGCTTTTATGACTTTATGGAATTCTTCTGACCCGCCGAGTACACGATTCACAAGGTAATCCTCTCCGCTTGCTGCCAAGATTTTTCGAGTCATCTCAACTATGTGGTCAAAGTTAAAAGCAGAGATAATGTTTTTGTACTGGTCGACAAAGTTAGTTACCCGGTTTGGTACGAGCGTGTATAAGGGGTAGATGTTCGTGTACTTTGTCAGACACAAGTGCCTAACAAAACCCATGGTGTGAGTTTTACCACAACCCAGGTCAGCCCACATTAAATGCAGACTGGTCTTATCAACAGAATTCAAATAATCAAGAAGTTTGGTTATTTGTTGAAGAGAAGCAGCACGGTCAGCCCAGACTTCAACAGGTTCATCAATTTCTACGTTTTGGCAAGGCCATTCCCTGAAATACAAACTAGGGAATTTTTCATCATACTGCATAACTAAAACCTACCCCTATAAAAAGGTTAACGCCTAAAGTAAAAGCCTGTTATCAGTCTCAGTGTCACAATTTCCGGAAGTTCACAAACTTGACGTTGCCCCACCGGTCAATGTTGAAATGAATATCATGGGGATTCTTCTTTTGAGCCTCTTTGAGAATTGATAACGAGTGTCGAATCTCTAATATCACATTACTTTTCAGCAGCATATTGATAGCCGATAAAAGTGCCGTGTCAGTTACATCCGAATAACCGATATTGTTCGCCAATAGACGGTTGGATTCTTTAAGTGAGTTTAGAGCCTCGTCCGAGTCGATAACTGGCGTAGCTTGTACGCCCAATAATTGTGCTATTGCACCTACGTAATTGTCCTTTAAAAAAGAATCCAAGTTCTTACTCGTTTCTAAATACGATGAAAAGTGACGGCCGTTATCGTTGAAAACATACCTATAAGCCAATTTATCAGGTTTTGTTAATAAACCTAGGTCAACGAACGGCTCCAGCCTTAGAGTTGCCCACTCATCTCTGGCACCCCTTCCTGTGTATTCTTTGTTCTTCCATTCTTTTATTATTGCGTTAGTTTTTTTCAGCTTGGAAATCTCAGTTTTATCTTTCATACTGGTAGCTGATTTTTCAGCTTTAGTTAGATAATTGCCCAGGAGTTCTCCAATTATGTTACCCACTTCGTAATCCGTGAAAATTTCCATATTCTTGGCAATAACTGGGTAAAGCATGCCTATGAGGTCGCCGTCAGCCTCGAGGAAGGAAAAAAGTAACACAATAGTCTGTCCAGGTGAAATGACCAAAGGATTAACTTCTGAAGGTTTAGCGAAAGCATCAATCTCGCTAGACGATACCGTGTTAGCAAACAATCTACCGCGAGAAGTCAATACATATGTCGCCGGTGTCAGAAAGCCCAAGCTCACAGCTAACGTTGGAAAGACGTGAATATCCTTCTCTTTCTCAGCTAATATTCGACCTCTTTTAGAGGGGAGGACATCTTGAGAAAGATAAATATCCTGCAATTCCAAATCTATTTGCCCTTCAGGTTGTTGCTCAACAGCCTTCTTAACTTGAGCCCGGATAAAGCTGTAATGCTGTTCAGTAAATACTCGGTCGCAATACTCTTTTATTTCTGGACGAATCGACGTCGTGTATTTGCGACTTACAACTCCCAACAAGGAACGACCAATCGCTACCGAAGAGCTCGGTCGCTGAGGAGACGTAGATGCAACCAGGTATTTTAAAAAACCTAGACGTTGCATTCTACGCGCTGTACTGCCAATAATCCTGAGCATTCAGATGCTGAAACCTCCATGCACCGAAACCCTAGGTCTAATGTCGACCAAATATGCTCTATCAGAATCTACGTGTGAAACCAGAGCTTGACCAGTATCAAGTGACCTAATGACCTCAGGAAGAGATAAAACTCGTCCTCCATAGCTAACTTCATCGGGTAACACAGATTTCAAGTTTTTCGCTACATAGTCTATATCTGATTGCACTGATAATTTGTGTACTATCAGAATATCAACCTGTGCCATAATTCTCTGGTCTATCGATGACGGTTGTTGGGTGGTGACAGCGAAGGATATTCCATAATTCCTTCCTTCACGGACAAGTCTAACTAAGCTATCAGTAGCAGTAGTCTTCTTTTCTGCTGGAAGTATATTCTGGGCCTCATCAATTTCGACCCAACAAGGTGGCACCAAGTTCTTTACCATACTATCGGATTCTGCAATGGTTTTCCCCGATATCAAGTTTTGTTTCATTAATTCAGAAGCTTCAATGCGTGACCTCATTATTGCTCTTATCAAGGCAGTCAGCACTGCCAATCTAATCGAATCGGCTAATCTATTCATCACAAGGATACTTAGTTGATTTGTTTTAAAAAGTTGTGCTAGGTCTGTTCCTGATTCATCAAAGATTCCCAGCCTTGTCATCGCTAGCATTTGCTGAGACAATGCTCTTCTTGTTTCTGGCGCATATAGAGCCAGTATTTCAGAATCGGAATTAACACAATTGCTCATGGCTCTCAGGATATTCGATGCGGTTGGGTCGTATGTTACTGTCCCATCGTTCCAGCCTTCTTGGGTGACTTTAACAAACGCATCAGCAAGTAGTTGACCCATTCTGTCGCTTGTTATATCTAAACCGAATAGATAGCTCCAGTCTTCCAGAGACATGAGCCCTTCATCTAGGGCAAAGTCCTTGTGAGTAGTTGGAGTCCACTCGGCACGGTTCCCCTTAGGAATCCACACTTCAGTATTGAGTTCTTCTGGCTGTAGAGACCATCCTCGATGGGCTAGTGCCTGCAGGCGTATAACTTCGGAGGTGCTGGTAGCAGCAACCGGCTTATCCATCCATTGGAAAATACCCAGAGTGTCAAATAATAATTGTGATTGTGAGACCCTCCTTTGGCCTAATGATGACGTATCTTTTTTGACACAGAGTGATTCTATTACGGAGCCCAATGTATACGATTTGCCTGAACCCCGTTTGCCTACGATTGCTGCGACTAACGGCTTGTCTGTCAATAGATGTACCGGTATAATAGCTCCTGACTCCGCCAATCGTCCTAACTCAATATACCCGGGGTCGTGGTCGCTACCAGTGCTGCCCAGTCTAACTGCTTTTCCAATTGGTTTTGGCTTACAAGAGAACTTTTTCATATGACTTACTCGAATACAAGGGGTGCGATTCCTGTCACGATTTCACTATTTATGACCCGTTTCTTCTCATCCCAAGCAGTGATGGCGCATTCGTTTATCGCATTTATGATATTCCTCGGAATAGCTTTCGTAGGTTCCTGGGAAGCATACTCGCATAAGAGGTCGAATGAGTCTACCTCGAAGGGATAGGATGCCAATGGAATACCCAGACTGTTTTCCTTTATTGTTCGGTCTGCCACTTCTTGGTCGACAAGCTCAGATAGCATTTGGGTAACAAATGACTTAACATCGTCAAGTGTTGGGATTGGAGGAATCACAACTACATTTTGTCTCCCCATTCTCGTAATAACTGCATCCGATACCAGGAAACGAGCTGCGTCTTCAAGCCCTTGCGCTGTGGCGGCAATGAAAAAACCAACTGATGCATTTCTTTTTTCAGATAGGTCGCGGAAATAATCTTCCAACGCATTTTCAGCATCTGCATTATTGACATTGAGAAATCTTTCTGCCTCATCCATAAGGAAGACAATCTTTTCCCCTAAAAGCTCAGCAAGTCGGCCAATACCTACTAACTCATCGACCATAGCCCCAGCTCCGATTTGTCCGAGATTACGTGTCACACGGAGTTGTTCGAGCTCTTTAATCGAAAGGTCCTGCCCTGTTAACCATCTCCAGGCGACGTAGTCAATCCCTCCAACAATAAGTTTTACTAATGCTTGCACAACGTTCTCGTCGCTAAATATCTTTCGGAGTTCTTCCTCAAGATTCAGTCCCTTCTTTGCTATGCTCCCCACCCAATCAGAAACTACGCCCTTGCTTATGCCCTCCATTAATTGAAGATGCAGGTCTTGATGATTGGACTTACTCTTCATTTCTATTGCCAACATCACGATGCGTGGCTTCAACTTTAAAGTTGGCGGAGGGGTATTTAGAAGCAGGTGACGAATATAGAAAAGCATTTGTGTTTTTCCCGAGCCGTATTGCCCAATAAGCAGCATCTTTGGCACGTTACCCACGTATGAATGGCGTAACTGACGTGTTATTTTCTGCTTGACATTATCCTGTCCGAAATAGAATCTTGCATCTGTTTCGTTAATCTTGGGGTCAATGATGAATGACTCACGGTTCTTAAGACAAAACCACTCGCGAAATTCCATAGGTGCCTCCTATTTTCGAATTCTTGCTATTGGCTTAGCTACCCTCGCCTGGAAACGTAAATTATTTTTTACCCAGTATCCCAGTTCATCTATCAAGTTTTGCCCTTGATAGGCGTATCTTATCATAACGCCAACCTCGATATTCCTTTCAATCGAACTCCTGGTCATGTTCGCAGAACCGATGACAGCAAAACTACTCTGTCGGTCGTTACAAAGACATATATAGATTTTAGCGTGAAGTGAATCGTTATACCTAATCTCTAAACCATCCACGCCGCCGAGGGTTTCTAACGCTGGCCTGTGTCCGGGTGCCCCTCTGGTCAAATCATTTTCAGGGCTTCGAGTTAATAAGTAGGTTCGAATTTTGTTCGAACGCACAACATGCCGAAGACGCTCTACGGTCATTCGGGTACCTTCCAATGTACCTAATACCGGGCTTACTATCAGCAACTCTTCAGCATTATGGCAAACCACATCCAAACGGATAAAGAACTGCTCTACTACTCGCTCTTTCAATATGGTAGCAAAACTTGGATATTGTGGATGCGTTTCGTTTATAGCCATCAATAATCAATTCCTAAGTTCTCGATGTCAGTATATTCTTAACGTCCGTGCATAGTCAATGACATAACATTTCAGAAACCAAAATTGTCGAAATTATCGAATATTTTATCCTCATCTTCAAAGGTTCCTTGCAGCTTGCCATTTTTATAAATCCGATTCCTACTCGGATGGGGGACGATAAACGAGCTATTTCTTGATATGTCATAAAAGTTTGTTTTGTTGAATACTGAAGCTGAAAACACAAAAAGCACCTTAACAAAATAGTCGGCGGCGGAGTTTTCTTTCTGGATTAAGTCCCAGCCCAGACCTACCGACATACGTGCTAGTTTATCGTAATGCTCAAAGTTACATTTTGGGCAATAATGAAGCTGGAAAACAACAAAGCACCTTAAAAACTGAATACGCCGTGTCCAGAGCCTTGCCTTGTGGCTGGCAATAAAAATGCCCTGCCTAGCGGTAACTAGAACAAGGCAAATCTAACAAAGGGAGCGTGTCCACAATGCTAGACTATCAGGAATATACCACACGGATTGACCACTATCAAGGCAACGGCAACGGTAATGGTAACGGCAACGGATACATCCACCTTGAGGGCGACTGGGCTTTATTCTATAAGATAGCTAAGGGCTTCACTCACAGGGTAAAGCCAGAGGATAGACAGGATTTCTTACACGACCTCTTGCTAACGATGGCGAAAGTTAAAGCCAAGTATCAGGCAATCGGCAAAGAGCTAACCGAAGCGGGGTTAATCAGGGTAGCCTGTTACGATGTCGCTCAATACTGGAGAGAGAAGTTCAGACGGTTTAACGGCACTGATTGCGGGCGTTGTAATCAGGAACAGCGCCATAAGTGTCAGGACAAAGACCTGTATCGTGAGTGTCCCAAAGCTATCAAGATAGACAGCCTAGACAGGCTGATAACCGATGCCGACGGCAATCAGGTTGAACTACATCAAATGATAGCCGATGACCACGCCGTTGACGTGGTATCTATGCTAGACGCAAGGCTAATCTTACAGGGCTTCCCTCACAAGTTCCTCAAGGTTGCCTACAAGAAGTATGCGGGGTATCCGCTTACCGCTACCGAAAGGCAGTATCTTTACAGGCAACGGAGTAAGGCTCATAAGCTCTCACAAAAAAGTTTGGTCTTTGCGTAACGTTTTTCAGATTTTTAGCGATGTATACAGTGAGAGGATTGAAAACCTCTTGCAGAGAATTGAACAATGCCAGCGGGTTGCGGGTTGGGCAAGGCTCTGGACAATTGAATATCAGGACTTCACTTGCGGGTAAAGACTTGCCTTGTTTTGAAGATACCCCTTACAAAGCCGACTTGCGGACTGGCTCACGGGCTAAATGATGGGCTAGTCCGCAAGCGGTAGTGCCAGCGAGTTGCGGGCTACCGAAAAAACGCTTGACGGGGTAGGGAGTAAAAACAGGGCGATAATTGCTCAAAGATACGGAAAGCCTTACCCTGTGTAAACCAGTGAGCTAATAAAGTAGAGCTGGTAAGTCTAACAAATGCGGGGTAAGTTTTACCGAGAGCCAATAAAGCGATGGCTATCAAATGAAGTCCAAAGGATAGAAAATAACAGGCAAGGTAGCCTCTAATGCAGTAGGGGTTGCCTTGCCTTTTTTCGTGCCCATTTTCAGGGGATAGTCCCAGGGATGACCTGGGGCTGTCTCCTTTTTTATTTCGCCCAAGCGCAAAATAACCAGAATACTCGGCAAAGTCTCAACAACCATCGCCAAGTATGAAGAAGATGGCGCTAGTTTTACGAAGCGCCCCTTAAAACACGAAGCCCAGGAAATTCCCGGGCTTTTTTGTTGTCCGATTTTCGCCTTCCAATCTCATGAGTTTATGGCTCTTTTATTCACGGGTGAGTAGATGGAACAAGCGAAACGAGGAAGGCGGCTGAAGAAAACACCAGACGCATAGCATAGATTACTTCGTTCAATGGTGGTTCCTTACCTCCTCGCTTCTCAATATGAGCCAATTCGGATGCCATAGACCAGGCGTGGCTTATCTGGCCAATCGCGTAGTCCGGCGCATAGGGGCTAAGTTTATCTTTCAATTCTCTAATATCCGGGGACTTCCCCGCATCCAATAATACAGGTTTTCTTGTGAGCGCTTCGCAGGTCTTAATCCATAATACAACGAGTGCTTTCCGCAAGCTATCACAGGAATTTGACAGTTTACCAATTTGAAGGTCTGCTTCTGCTTGTTCAAACAGTCGCCATGCTTCATTCCAGCCAGTACGGCTCGTTACTGCTCTAACGGCTCTTCGCGCGGACCACTCTGACGATACCCAGTAAACTCTCAGGTTAATTTCCTTTGCTGTCATCGTTGAGTGGCTGTTATCCACGACTATATGGTAACGCCCAGGAGATGGAGGTTTGAATGAAACTGTCCCCCATGTAAGCTTCCCTGAGGTGAATGTGACGTAAGAGGGTAACCCCACCGTACGAGCTCCTGCTGAGATAGCCTGAATTCTAAACTCCCGAGTTTTGAAATTATCTTGGTCCATAATTTCAACGCAAACATCATCCAATGCCTGGCGCCTTTGCTCGACATTAACCTCGAACATATAAAAGCCCTCAGCATCAGTAACGGGAAGTTCAAGACTCCAGCATTTTCCTGCTGGAAGCGAAAACGAGTATGTTTCTGCCGCTGTCTCCATCTTGGTTGTCCTCGTCGCTCACCGGGCGACACCGTCAGTAATAAATCTACTCGCCTAACCATTGCTTGAGTGAAGATGAAATATCATCATAGAGCGCAAACAGGTTGCCTTCCTTAGCCTCAATACCCATTGCTTTAAGAAAGGCAAGGTCTAATTGAGTTCTCAGGCCCCTGCCGGCAGCGCCGTATTGCTCTGGTATCCTTCCCAGGTCTTTCTTCTGAAAAGTGTCAAAGATTGAGGCGAGCGCGGTTATCTTACTTTTACTCAGGGAATCAATGTCCAATACCGGTAGTAATCTCCATTGTGACATTTTCAAGCTTAGAAAACCGCCATGGGTTTCTTCTCTGCTGGCAAGCACAGTTAGTATTCCCCAGGTAGTGTTGAGCCAGAGACAAACTATTTTCATCCTCTCAAGATTCTCGTCCTTCAGTCTGACCGAGTAGAAAATATTGGATAAAACAGGCTCAGCCGAGAGCATTGATGTGACATGGGCAGTATCTATTCTTATCCTATCCGGGACCAGCAGACGGCCGGCCTTTTCCTTGAATATGTCCTTGCCCCGCTCGATTATCGGCAATAAATAGGCATTGGGCGCGGTGGCCATCGTCTGCCGCTGTTCTTCCTCACCGCCCTGGAGCATCCGCATGCTTCCGGGGGCATTGTTATTAATAGCCTTGAATGTATCAACGAAACGGTGCCTATCCACTCCGATAGTAGCAATCAGGTTATTCAACCTGGTCATCGGGAGCTCTGACCTGCTAGCGCCAATCTTCAGCGTCCCAGCCAGGAGGTTGGTAACTTCGTCCTGTAGTTCCTGGTGGGGCAGGAATACGAACCTCGCCCAGTTATCTACGTTGTCCAGGAGTTCCCGCCTCGTAATAGTTGTAAGAAATACCGCACTCTTACCCGCTTCAATATAGTTACCTTCCCGGCTATCAATGCGGTTGGCAAGGGCGATAGCCTCAATGCTGGTATCTGGCTTCTTTAGGATGGTCACAAAGGTGGTTTCTTCGCCGTCCAGATGCTTGTCAGACTTTTCAGCTACGAACATGCACTCACTGAGGCTGGTAGATTCAGAGAAATTGTAGTTGCCAGGTTCATAGCTGACGATTACATATTTCAGGTGATATTTGGCCGCAAGTAAAACCCTGCCCAGAAACCAGGAAATGCCGCTCAGCAGGCTTTTGGGCAGAACGAAGCAAATCTTGCCATCGTTTTTCAATCTGAAGTCGGCTAGATATACGAACAAGAAACCTTCCCCGGCCTGCCAGATATTCATATAAGGACGGAAATCAGCATCATTAAGCAGAAGGGCGAGGTTGGTCTCTTTCAGCAGGCTCTTTGCTGTTCCCTCAAGATTGTCCCTGATTTCTTCCCTGAGGACTGTGTAATCTTTCAGAACTTCTTTGCGTATTTGCTCGTCGCTCATGAAGCCGAACATTCCACCGCCTTCTCTGCCACCCCTGCCGGTGGTCCGGGCAAAAGGCGGATTCATGACAATCATGTCGAAAGGCTCAAGGTTCATGAGCTTGGCCATCAGCTCTTTGCTTTTTCTTCTCTTTTTCAGACCAACCTGGGTAACATGCCCCAGCATTTCCCCGAACTTAGCCTTCGTCCTAGCCAGCTCAAGCGAACCTAGTGAAACAATATCATCCTTCTCTCTGTAGCCAAGAGGCATCGTGTAGATGGACGAGAACTCAGGGATAGGCGTCTCTGGGCTGTGTAAAGCAAGGTTTAGTGCTGTAATCTGGCTGGCGTATTCAAGAACATCGAAGGCATAGCAGGAGCTAATGAATTGCGTGTGGAAGTCGGTTTCAATTTCTTTAGGGTTCCGGTCGGTTCCTGTTTGCAGTAACGTCATCCGGTACTGGGAGTTGGCCGCACTATATGCCGCTACCAGCAAAGTGCCGCTTCCGCAGGAGAAGTCGGCTATCCTGGATAGCCTGGGCTTAGCCAGATACAGCAGAAGGTAGGCGGCGGGTATCTGGGTGTAGAACGTGGCTAGTCCCTTTTTCAGGCTCCAGCTCCCGACTACCTTGTGGTAAACTTTCCCCGCTAGGTCCCTTCTCAAGAGGGACTTTTTTGAAGCAATATCGCCGGCTAAATTAACTAGCCTGGCGAACAAAGTCGGCAACGGCGGGTAATATTTGAGCATTTCCTCGATGGCCTCGAATATCGGCTCGTAGTCAATTTCAAGAATATCGCGAGTGGCTTTAGCGATTGCCTTCTGCGGTTCCGTAGCAAGAGCTAGATTTTCCAAGGAATCCAGGCCGTGAGCGTATCTGATGGAATCGTAATAGATAGAGCTGAGAAGCATGGCGAGGACGGATTGGGCGAAGATGGCTTCCTTGATTTTGGAAGGTTCGCCGATAGAAAAGCCGTAAAGCTCGTAAAGGACATCGTGGATATTCCTGGCTATGGTCTCCGATTCGTGATGGAATGACAACGCATTCACGAAGTCCTGAATCAGGTTTGAGACCTCTTCTTCGACTTTCTTGATGCTTTCTTCGCTGATAATGAACTGGGTTATTTCCTGGATGAGAGTGGTCAGGAGAGGAAGAGTCACCTCATGCCAATCATCCACCGGCTTGGCGATAACGTTTTTCTGGTAAAGGATTTTGAAGAGCGTGCCGGATATGTCTTCCGGAGTTATTACCCTGACGGAGAAGGGGCTTGTCTGAAGTTTGCTCCTGATTTGCTGGTCGCTCATCTCTTGAGGGAATATTTGAGGGTAATTTACAGCGATACCCACGTCCGCGGTCAGTTGTTCAATTCGCTTATTGGTATCCTTCTCAGCATCCTGTTTGTCATACGAGCCCTCTAGGACAATGGCGAGTCCCTGGTGATAAACGACCACATCCTTCCGTCCCTTACCGATAAACTCTGACCTTGAGACAATCCCTTGCTGTTCAAGAAGTTGGGAGAGAATGATGTTTAATCTGCTTTCATACGCTTGAGTCATGTTATTTCTCTCGCTGTTCCCCAGACGTTTTGAGATATTCTCTTATTGCCTCAAGTACCCAGTCTTGAATTGTTGTGTCTAACTCGGCCGCTCGGACGCGGACCTTCTTGTGAATGTCTTCCGGTAACCGAATATGAATCATGCGAATCTCGGGCTTGGATTTCGCTTGCTTCTTATCCATATCTTCTTGTCCAGTCGGGGCTTCGGGGCTTGCTACAAATATAGCTCAGGTATCATAATAAAGTCAACCAGTAGTTCGAAATTGCAGAGGAAGGGTTGCTACCAGGTCTTGACAAACCTCACCGGAAGGGTATAAACTAAATTTATATTTCAGCTATGTGAGGATAAGTGCCATGCTATCAGATAGGCGAAAACCATTCGACATTGGAAAGTCTCAGGGCATTACATTGCCCGCCTCAATGCAAATCAACGAAAAGGGTATTTCAATGGCTGCAAGCGACCGGCTTATCCTCATGGATACCACAGGTGAAGTCCCAGAAGAAAAATTACTTCAGTTCTTCATGCGGTATGTTGAGCCTGCTTTCCCCAACTGGTGGGAAGAAGAGAAACGCGCCTCAAGGCGCGGCGGTTTTCGGGTACTGCAAGCCGGAGCGCCAGCTCCAGCTCAAGCAGTTAAGCCGCCTGAGCCAACGGTGGTAAAACCGGAAACGAACATCACGCCGGTGGTCTGCCCCCGGTGCGCTGGTCAAATATCATGGAACCTTGACCAGGGTTATGAAGGGTTCTGTCCTTACTGTGGACTGTTCATGCGGCTGAGCCGGGCTAGTGAGGTGTGACTATGAATGACGATTTACCGACTTCTAATAGTGAGAGGGAAACGGGTCTAACCTGGCTGAGAGGGGCGCTAACCTCCGCAGTGGAAGTGGCTTCGTTCTCTTACCAGCAGAAAAAGAAGACCGCACCTTTGTTTCAAAGGCTTCCCGACTGGCTCATGGCAAAGTGGGCTGAGTCTTTGAACATTGACTATGCCAGCTGGTGCAACGCATGTCCTGAAATGGCAGAGAAGGCCAAGAGTGAAACCGGCAGAAACCTGGCACAGCAGTACCTTGAAGCTCATAACGCCGTGCCGTCCGGATTCTGCCTTAGCCAGCTTTGCAGAAGCGTTCTCAAGCATGCCAGAGAAGGCAGGTTGCCGATAGATGGTGATATGGCTGTAAGTCAGGTCTGCGCCCTTGCGTGGGCTGGTTGTACCGAAGCCGGTACAGAGTTTGCCGGAAAAGCCCGGAAAATACTGAGCGGCTCGGAAAGCCCAAATCACGTCCTCATCGATTACCAGATTGCCCTGGAACGGGGCGATAAGGATAAACTAGAAAGACTGAATGCTATCCTCACCGGCGGTCGATACGGTGAATGGGTTGACGCCCGTCTCGACGAGGTGAAGCGGTATCTTGGCCGGGATTACCCCATCTTTCGCATCAACTCTGTCGAACGAACTCCCCAGTGGGACGCCTTTTGGGAAAATATGATTAAGGAGGTGATGACCGATGAGTAACAAAATCGCGGCTATATGGGCCAGGGTCAGCACAGAAAACGGGCAGGAACCTTCACTCTCAAGCCAGGTCGCCGATGTGAAATCATGGCTGGAGGAACAAGGCTGGACGGTGCCGGATGACAAGATTATCATGACCCACTGGACTTCCAAAAACATCTTGGCCTGCCCTGACATGCAGACGCTGCTCAAGTGGGTGCGCAACCACGAGGTTGGCGCCGTAGGGCTTCTTCATCTCGACCGCTTTGTCTGCCGCATGGGGCAGATGGCACAGATTATGGACATCTTTAAGGAAGCTGAGGCCGAGATACTCGCCAAGAACTCTCCAACGCAGAAAGGCATTCTTGGCGAAGCAATGACACTGCTGATTACTCTGGCCAAGGCTTTCCAGGTCGAACGGGCTGACGAAGGCTCAAAGGACGGACTGCACAAGCGGGCTACCATGAGAGGACTGCCGACCACCTGCCAGCCCCCATACGGCTACCGGTTTGACGAATCCCGCACCAGGCTCATTGCTACCGATAACTGGGAACACCGCCATCTGATGGGCAGGATGTTTCTTAAAGGTGAGTCGATACACGGTGTCCGCCGTGAACTCCATGAACGTGGCATTCGCAGTCCAAAAGGACTTGAGTGGTGGCCAGCCCCGACCATCTGGCTGATACTGGTGGATACAGTCAACTATGGGGAATACCGGGCACTACGGCGGGAGAGTATCGAGCCAAAGGTACGCCGCGGCAAGAGTGACGGCATGCCTACCTACGGCAATACCTCATCGCGGAAACATGAAGGGATAGCGCTCACCAACGTCATAGTTGAGAAGCATATTATGACGAAGGAAGAGCATGAGTGGGTACTGGCTCGTCTGGCTCAGAACAAAGCCAATTCTAAGCGCAACGGCAAACACAATTTCCTGCTCAAGAGTATGATTCAATACGAGCTTGACGGCCGCCGCTACCATGGACGTCACATCAGGGACAATATTTGGTGTTACGAATACCCAGACAACGGCTATAACGGCAGGAACCATCCTAGGCCTTACATTAACGGGCAAAGAATTGAAACGGCAGTTGAAGACATGGCTAAAAGACTTCTTTCCGATGACGCTGTGCTGGGCAACGAGCTGGACCGGATAGAGGAAGTCATCAACAAGAGCCGGGAAAATCTGAAGAAAGAGCTTCGCAGTCTGGAACGAAGGGAGAATGCCAATACCAACGCCGAGGCGCAGCTCCTGCTGGACAAGAACCGCTACGGCTCTGACATCTCGGACGAAGCGTATAAGCGGGCACTGGAAAGGCTACAAACCGAGAGAAACCTAATCGCCGAGCGGAGAGAAGAAGTAACCCGGGAACTGCGGAAGCTTAACGAATCGTCCGTATCCATGATGGGGCTGAAGAAACTTCGTGATAACCTGGGAGAGAAAATCAACTCAAACAGGTTTGAAGACCGTCGGTATGTCCTGGAAACCCTTGGCACCCGTGTCACTGTCACCACTGACGCCAGGCTCCTTGTGGACTTCGCTATCCCCAAGGAGATTAGCGCTCAAGCGATTGCATTTAGCGTTCCCCTGAACGCTTGCCCTCAATATTCAATTGTTCTATTTGAACACCCCCTATTGACTATCCGACAGTGGGCAAGGCTATCGGCTTCGTCTAGTAGTAAGCTACCGATAACCCGCAACTCGCTGGC
>Ga0172375_10004426_pt1 | contig 20763 bp, 22 predicted proteins | sample LakKiv1m_FD_114537 | JGI IMG/M metagenome (GOLD analysis project Ga0172375, IMG submission 114537) | Freshwater microbial communities from Kabuno Bay, South-Kivu, Congo - kab_092012_11.1m | ecosystem: Environmental > Aquatic > Freshwater > Lake | place: Democratic Republic of the Congo...
ATGTTGACGGGCGCGTTGGGCAAGTTGTTTGCCGTCGCAGAGAGTTATCCGCAGCTTAAGGCAAACGAGAATTTCATACAGCTCCAGAAGGAATTGTCGGATACTGAGGACAAAGTCGCCTACAGCAGACAGTATTATAATTCGGTAGTCAACGACTACAACATAAAGATCCGGACGTTTCCGAACACGTTGTTTAACGAAATGCTAGGATTTAGCGAGAAAGAATTTTTTGCGGCTAACGAAGAAGAACGGAAGAGCGTAAAGGTAAGCTTCGAATAATGACAATTTCTTCGGCGATACAAGCCAACGTCACCAAGACGTATGTGATCATGGCCGTGTTTGTGGCACTGGTTGTCCTGGTTTCCTACGTGATGGGTCAGGTACTGGGGTACGGCAATGGCTTCATGTGGTTTGCCGTACTGTTTGCCGTCATTTCCAGTTTCGCAAGTTATTATTGGGGAGATTCGGTGATTCTGGCCATGTCCGGTGCCCGTCCGGCGGATAGACGGCGCGACTTTGACTTTTTCACCGTCGCTGAGAATCTGGCGATTGCCTCGGGGTTGCCGAAGCCAAGGCTTTATGTAATCGATGATACGGCGATGAATGCATTTGCCACCGGGAGAGATCCGGCACACGCGGTCATTGTGGCAACGACTGGTATCTTAAGCGGACTTGAACGCAGAGAGCTAGAAGGAGTCATCGCGCACGAACTTTCCCACATCAAAAATTTTGATACCCGACTTATGGCAGTCGTTGCGGTTCTAGTCGGGACAGTGGTGTATCTTGCCGATATGTTTATGCGGAGTCTCTGGTGGAGTGGCGGGCGACGGAGCCGCGACCGGGATGATAATTTGGGCGGGATACTCATGATTGTCGGCATAGTATTGGCTATCCTTTCACCGATACTCGCTTCTCTTATACAGCTTGCCGCTTCAAGAAACCGTGAGTACCTGGCGGACGCAACGGGAGCCAAACTCACCCGATACCCGGAGGGATTAGCGCGGGCATTAGAAAAGCTTGGCAAGGATAAAGAGGTATTGGAGGCAGCAACCAACGCGACGGCACATCTATACATAACCAATCCCTTTAAGGGGAAAGAATTCGGCGCGTGGTTTTCTGGACTATTTAATACGCATCCACCCCTTGCCGACCGCATTAGACGATTACGGGCTATGTAACCATGAAACAAAACGCAGAAGCGATATTGGTTAAAGGACTTAAAGCAGGATATGTAGGTCGGGGAAAACAGGATCGAGTACAAAGGGGTCCATTTACCCTCAAATCAACCGAGCACATATCCCCTGAAGATAATGCCTCATACATCGATCAATGGATTGCCAAACGGATTGGTGGTGGTCAGGAAATTGCACAAATCGGAGATGAAATGGTCACCCGTGTGTTTGCGGGGGGAATTGTGAATCCGGATACGCTTGGTACTCTCGGTATAGATGAAAAGCAAATACTTACTTACCTTAAATCCAAACTTTCCGAGCTCGCCGAATCTACGCGCCTCCATGAGAATGTAGAGCCGAAAGCTGACGGCGATTGGCAGTACAAGTATGAGGTTGTGGGTGAGTATGCGGAATTACCCTTAACCGTAGGGATCGAGACAATACGTTACAAGGGTAACGAGGTTTTTGTCCATGTATTTTTGAACACCCCCATCCAATAAGATTGGCTTCTCTTCCTATTTTGCGAGATAATGAAAGGTATGGGTTTGATTGACCGCCTCGTCGTCATTTTCACAAAGCTCGTTTCTGTTGTAAGTACCTCACTTGGATTAGGTGCCGGTGAAACCTGGCCGGGAGAAATAGCGTTGAAATTGCGGCCCGATATCGCCCGCGAACTCAGCAAGGGGCTGACCGACGGAACTATTTTGGTTGCCGGTACCAATGGGAAGACGACGACGTCTCTCATGATCAAAAAGATACTGGAGGGTATCGGAGAGAGCGTGGTACACAATGCAACCGGCGCTAATCTTTTAAATGGCGTGGTGTCGTCGTTTATCCGGCATGCGGATTGGTTGGGACGGGTGAGTGCGGACGTAGGTATTTTTGAGATCGATGAAAATTCTTTGCCGGTTATCCTTCGGTACATAACTCCCAAACGGGTACTTTTACTTAATCTCTTCCGCGACCAGCTGGATAGGTACGGCGAAGTCGACGTCATCGTGGAGAAATGGGAAAGAGAACTTTCGAAGCTTCCAAAGAGTACGGAAGTAATTGTAAACAGTGATGATCCGGGGATAGCGAATTTAGGGCAGTCGGTGAAAGGAAAGGTTACCTATTTTGGGGTGAGCGACCCGTCAAAATATTTGAAAGTGAAAGAGCACGCAACCGATTCCACATTTTGTCCCCGTTGCGGTAACCGTTTGACGTATGAGGGCGTGTATTATTCACATATCGGGATATGGCACTGTGACAAATGCAAAAATGCACGGCCGACGCCGAGTATCACGTCGTGGCCCAGTTCGTTACCGGGAGTTTATAACCTGTATAACACGCTGGCTGCGGTTACTGTTGCACGATCCCTTGATTTACCGGACGGAGAAATCAAGCAGGCACTTCACGCGTTTGTCCCGGCATTTGGTAGACAGGAGGAAATCGTGGCGAGTGGAAAAACGATCAAGCTTTTCCTTTCCAAAAATCCGGCAGGCTTTAACGCATCGCTACGAACCGTACTGGATATGGGAGCCAAGGATGTATTGTTTGTGTTAAACGACCGTATCCCCGATGGCCGTGATGTGAGCTGGATCTGGGACGTGGACTTTGAAACGGTACCACAAAAGGCAAACGTATACGTCAGCGGAGATAGGGTATACGATTTGGCACTACGGATCAAATATGCCGGAGTAAGTAAACAGAAAACAGAAAAGAGAAATGAGATCGTCATGATAGAACCAAATGTGGAATCTGCGGTGAAAAAGGCAATTTCTCGCACTCCAAAAGAGAACGCTCTTTATATTTTAGCGACGTATTCAGCGATGTTAGACGTCCGGCAAATTTTGAAAGGGAGAAAAATATTATAAATTATTCTAATTGACCCACGTTGCTCTAAACAATGAATAAATTTCGAAATTTATGAAAATAAAAATTGCATGGTTATATCCAGATCTCATGTCTACCTATGGTGACAGGGGAAGTGTGATCGTACTTGAGAGACGGTGTCTGTGGCGTGGGATAGACGCTGAGATCGTGCCGGTGACGCTGGAAACCAGTGCTGCTACTCTCTTGTCGTCTGACCTCATATTTATGGGTGGAGCACAAGACCGACAGCAAAAACTCGCGGGGAATGACTTTTTGCGGCATAAAGGCCCCGTAGTCCAAAAAATGGTGGAAAAAGGTACGCCGGCACTTTTCGTCTGCGCGGCGTATCAGTTCGTAGGGAAGTATTACAAACCGTACCAGGGCGAACCTATCCATGGAGCCGGAATTTTTGATCTGTATACCGTACACCCGGGGGACCAGGAGAAGCGCCTTATCGGCAACGTGGCTGCAGAAATTGTACATCCCAAGGATTTAGCAGGCACGATAATCGTTGGTTTTGAAAATCATGGCGGCAGAACCCATTTAGGCCCGAAGATGAAGCCGCTTGCAAAAGTCATCAAAGGCTATGGTAATAATGGCGCTGACGGATGGGAGGGCGCGGTGTATAAGAATGCAATCGGCAGTTATTTCCACGGTCCGCTACTCCCAAAGAATCCAAAAATTGCAGACTGGTTGCTTTCGAAAGTAGTAGGGCCGCTTACACCCCTCGATGATTCCCTGGAAGAGAAAGCCAACCAAGCAGTTCGATAATCATGATGAAAAAATCTCACGCCATATCCTTTGTCTATTTTGACCTCGGGGGTGTTGTGATTGACAATGAAGTGGCCAAACGGGAACTTTCTCGGGAGTTTCATTTGGACGTTGATGTGATACAGCGATTCTTTGATAACAATTGGAGGAAGGCGTGCTCAGGAGCATTGGACAATAAAGCCTATCTTACGAATTTTAAAAATGAATTAGGCATAAAGCACCCCAAGGACGACTTCGTTAATTTCATTACGGACTACCAGGGGCATTATCAGGAGACACATGATTTGATTCATGAGCTCGCGCGCGAATACCGATTGGGTATTCTTTCCAATGCCGAATTGGGAATTGTCGAGACGCTTATAAAGAGAAAGAAAATTCCAAACATCAGTTGGGATGTCGTTATCGAATCAGCCCAGTTCGGTGTTGTAAAGCCTGAGCAGGCAATTTATGCCTTAGCGCAAAAAATGGCTCATGTCGCTGCGGAGGAAATACTGTTTATCGATGATCGACCAATTAATGTCGATACTGCACTCGCGCTTGGTTGGAACGCGGTGGTGTTTGACTATCGGGACGTACAAGGTTCCGTCAAGAAAGTGAAAAAAGCATTGAGGAAGAGATGCTAGCTTTACACTTCGGGAGTGTAAAGCTATTCGATGCCGATAAACATGATTTTGGGATAGATGCTACTTATTTCCTCCATGAATTTTTCCGAAAGATTTGTACTGAATTTGCTGTACTGACCGGCCCCCATTTTGGAACAGAGCTTGCGTTCATACTCGCGAATGACGTCCATGACGTCGCTTCCAATAGTGTTGTATTTGGCTTGATTGATCGCGGGGTTTAGGACATACGCATCGTGGATGGGCTTAAACTCATCGAATAATTCCTTATTTTCTTCTAGCATTTGCTGGACTGCGGCTCGGTATTTACTCATATCTTTACCTTACCTTACGCCGGGGATGATTATCAAGAGTCTCTCCATTTCACGCGCGCTGCATTTCCGTTATAATGACCCCATGAAAGGTTCGCTTACTACTTCTGATATTCATCATATTTCCAAACTCGCTAACCTTCCCGTCACCGACGAGCAAATAAAAGAATTGACAGAGCAGGTGGGTATAACGGTGCAATATGTGTCCAAGCTTCAGACGCTATCGACAAAGGGAGTTGTCGAGACATCCCAAGTAACCGGACAGGAAAATGTGTTTCGTAAAGATGAAATTGACCCCTCCCGTATATTTACCCAAGAGGAAGCGCTGTCAAACGCAAAGCGAACACACGACGGTTTTTTTGTCGTGGATCAGGTGCTTGAGGAAAAATAATTATGATGATCGATTTACCAATCCGCTCCATCGCAAAAAAGCTCCGGTCAAAAGAAATGTCGAGTGTGGAGCTTATAGAGGAGTGTTACGAGCGTATCGAAAAAGTGGAACCATCGATTCACGCATTTATTACTTTGGTCGATAAAAAAGACGCGCTTAGTCGGGCAAAAGCAGTTGACAGCCGTATATCCTCGACAGGATCTCCACTTGCCGGGATCCCATATGTGATGAAGGACGCATATCTGACCCGCGACGTTCGGACGACCGCTGCCTCAAAAATTTTAGATACGTTCATCCCGCCGTATAGCGCGACCGTCCATCAACGATTGCATGATGCTGGAGCAATACTCATCGGGAAGACGAACATGGATTCATGGGGTCATGGTGCGAGTACAGAAAATACGGATTATGGTCCGACCAAGAATCCATGGGACACCAATCGATCTGCAGGAGGTAGCGGCGGCGGTCCTGCAGCTGCAGTTTCTTCGCGCTTTTGTAGTTTCGGCATAGGAGAAGACACCGGCGGATCTATCCGAAATCCGGCAGCATGGAATAACATTACGGCGATGAAAGTGACCTACGGGCGGGTTTCAAGATACGGGGCAATTGCCTATGCTTCGAGTTTAGATACCATGGGACCAACGGCAAAAACCGCAGCGGATTGTGCGTTGGTTCTGGAAACGATTGCAGGTCACGACCCGTATGATGCGACAAGTTCCACTCGTGCGGTAGAGCCATACTCCAAAGAGATGACGCAAAGTATCAAAGGCAGAAAAATTGCCTTTCCCACGGAGTTTTATGGGGAAGCATTGGATAGCGAGATACGGGAAGCGATTCGAGAAGCGCGTGAGGTATTTGTCTCGCTCGGAGCGATTGTCGAAGACGTTTCGCTTCCCCTTTTGGAATATGGCGTCCCGGTCTATTATATTTTGGCTCCCAGCGAAACGAGTTCGAACTTGAGTCGATATGACGGTATTCGGTACGGTGGTAGCCGCGCGCTGTTTACCAGGGAATCGAAGCGTCGCATTATGACGGGGACATACGCGTTATCTAGCGGGTATTACGAAGCGTATTATAAAAAGGCGCAAAAAGTGCGAACAGTATTTATCCAAGAGTACCAAAAACTACTTTCGTCCTACGACGCTATCCTTTCTCCGGTGACTCCGATGATGCCCACGGAGTTTGGAGAGTTGCTCGATGATCCGATGAAAAATATGATGGCAGATCTCTATACCGGTATCGTCAACATTGTTGGTACACCGTCGCTGTCGCTACCGTGCGGATTTGGAAAAGGCAATTTGCCTATTGGAATGCAGCTTATCGGCAGTATGTTTTCTGAAGGCTCACTGTTTACTTTGGGTCACGCATATCAATCGAAGACAGATTGGCATACTCATTTACCAAGCATTGTGAAATCATAATATGACAAATTACGAACCCGTTATCGGATTAGAAATACACGTTGAGCTTAAAACCGCGAGTAAAATGTTTTGCGGTTGCCCTGCTGACCATTTCGCCAAAAAACCCAACACGATAACGTGCCCTGCATGTCTGGGTTTACCCGGAGCACTTCCCGTACCAAATAAAAAAGCAGTTGAATGGACGATTATGTTGGGACTTGCTTTGGGAAGTACGATTGCCGAAGTGTCGAAGTTTGACCGCAAACATTACTTCTACCCCGATTTACCCAAAGGATATCAAATTTCCCAATATGATCAACCGCTTTGCCGTGGCGGAAAAATATCCACATCATTTGGTGACGTCCGGATACACAGGGTGCACCTAGAGGAAGATACGGGTAAATTGCAGCATGCGACGGTGAACGGCAAAAAGGTAACGCTTGTCGACTTCAATCGGTCGGGTGTGCCGCTCGTTGAAATTGTGACGGAACCGGACATCCATAGTGCAGAGGCGGCCAAGGAATTTTTAAAAACACTTCATCAGATCGTGCGATATCTTGGCATTTCAGATGCGGATATGGAAAAAGGTTCGATGCGGCTGGAACCGAATATTTCTCTTCGGAAAGTGGGCGAAACGGGGTTGCCGCCCTATAAGGTAGAAGTCAAGAATATAAATTCTTTTCGTTTCGCAGCTGCGGCGATTAACTATGAAGTTAAACGTCACGCCAATATTTTAAACGAAGGGAAGATCCCCGTACAGGAAACCCGCGGTTGGGACGAAGCCAGAGGTAGTACCGTCTCACAGCGGAGTAAAGAGGGGGCCGCGGATTATCGGTATTTCCCGGAGCCGGACATCCCACCCATGCGGTGTACCAAATCAGAGACTGACGCGATTTATAAGACCATACCGGAACTCCCGAAGGTCAAATTGAAACGCTTCCAAACACAGTATAAATTAAGCTTGTCGGACGCCATACAACTCACTGATACCGGAGAGATGGCGGATTATTTTGAACAGACCCTCAAAGCGGCGGCAGTTTTGGATACGCCGTTTAGTGCAAAGGAATTTGCCAATTGGATTATCAATAAAAAGCCGGATATCAATGACACAAAACCAGCGAGCCTTGTCGAATCGATGCGGGAAGCCAAATCAGTGGTTGCAGTATCGAAAGATGCGCTGTCGGAAATTATCGCGAAGGTTCTTTTGGAAAACGCCAAGGCGGTTTCGGATTATCGGGCAGGGAGGCAGCAGTCAGCGATGTTTCTTATGGGACTTGTCCGAAGGGAGCTCCCCAAAGCAGATACCAAGATTATTTTGGACGCGTTAAAAAAAGCGTTAGAGGATATACAGAAATAATGGCACACTTTGTTCATCTTCACACACACAGCGAATTCTCGCTCCTTGATGGATTAGGGAAGCTTGACCAACTGATTTTCCGTGTCAAAGAATTGGGGATGGATTCACTTGCCATCACCGATCATGGTGCGATGTACGGGAGCTTCAAGTTTTACCTCAAGGCAAAAGCTGCGGGCATCAAACCAATTCTTGGGGTCGAGACCTATGTCGCACGTCGGAGCCGCTTTGATAAGGAAGGGAAAATCGATACTGACCCATATCATCTGGTGCTTCTTGCCAAAAATGAGGAAGGGTATAGGAATTTACTTAAGCTTGTCACTCACGCCCATCTCGACGGATATTATTACAAGCCGAGAATCGACTTCGAATTGCTCAAGGAGCATCACGAGGGGTTGATTTGCCTGTCGGCCTGTCTTGCCGGTCAGGTGCCGCAGCTTCTGATGAATGGCAATGTCAAAGAGGCAGAGGAAGTCGCCAAAAAATATGCGGAGCTCTTCGGTCCTGATCATTATTATATTGAGCTCCAGAAGCACGCTGCGATTCCCGAGATTGACCAAGTAAACGAAAAGTTGGTTGCTCTTTCGCGAAAACTCGGGCTCCCACTGGTCGCGACCAATGATGTCCATTATGTCGATCCTGATGACGCCGAGGCGCAGGAGATCCTGCTTTGTGTCCAGACACAGCGAACCATTCTTGAAAAAAACAGGCCGCTTTCCATGTTGTCTTCTCCCGACTTTTATCTTCGCAGTCCCGAAGAGATGACTGGGCTATTTATCCAATATCCGGAGGCAATCGAAAATACGGTAAAAATCGCTTCCATGTGCGACATCACGCTTTCGGTAGGGAAATGGATACTGCCGAAGTTTCCGCTCCCCGAAGGTCATAGGCCCGAAGATTATTTACGAACGCTCGTGACCGAGCGGCTGCCGCTTCGGTATAAAACCGTGACCGAGGAGATAAAAGAGCGCATTGAGTATGAACTCGACATCATTACCAAAAAAGGTTATTCCACGTATTTTCTCATCGTTTCGGACTTCGTCAACTGGGCCAAAAGCCAAAAAATCGCAGTGGGTCCGGGGAGAGGCTCCGCTGCCGGAAGTGTCGTTTCCTACGTATTGGGGATTACCGGTATAGATCCGTTTTTCTTTCACCTTCCTTTTGAACGGTTTCTCAATCCTCAGCGTCCGAGTCCGCCTGATATTGACCTTGATTTTGCTGACGATCGGAGGGACGAAGTGATTGCCTACGTCACCCAAAGATATGGTGACGATAAAGTGGCCCAGATCATCACTTTTGGCACCATGGAAGCAAGAGGTGCGGTAAGGGACGCCGGTCGTGCGCTTGGCATGCCGTATGCCAAACCCGACAGGATCTCAAAGATGATTCCGCCGGGCGCCCAAGGGTCCAGCATGACGATAGAAAAAGCCATAGACATTTCGCCGGAACTTGCAACCGCCTACCGGACAGAGGAAGAGACCAAAAGGCTACTAGATGTCGCAAGAAAGTTAGAAGGAGTGGCGCGACACGCGTCTGTCCACGCGGCTGGTGTTGTCATAGCCGATAAGCCGCTTGTCGAATATACCCCGCTCCAGCGGGAAAGCAAAGGTGACCGCATTATTACCCAGTATGACATGTATACCGTGGGCGAGGACGGGGTGGGACTTCTCAAGATGGATTTTTTGGGACTCCGGAACCTTACCATTATGTCCCAGGCCTTGAATTTTATCGAAAAAGTGCAAGGGAAAACCATCGATTTGTATGCCATCCCGCTTACCGATAAAAAAACGTTTGAAATGCTTGCCGTGGGAGAAACGACCGGCGTTTTTCAACTTGAGTCTTCCGGTATGCGCCGGTACATCAAGGAGCTAAAGCCGACGACCATCTATGATCTTATGGCGATGGTGGCATTGTTTCGGCCTGGCCCGATGCAGGTCATTCCCGAGTATATTTCCCGAAAAAATAATCCCCAAAACATCACCTATCCCGATGCCAAGCTGAAGGATGTGTTGAAACAGTCCTATGGCTTGATTTGCTATCAGGATGACGTGCTTCTTACGGCGATTACCCTTGCCGGATATTCCTGGGGAGACGCAGATAAACTTCGCAAAGCCGTCGGGAAAAAGATTCCGTCAGAGATGAAGAAGCAACAGGAAAAGTTTACGGAAGGATGTGTGAAAAACGGACTGACACGACCCAAGGCGGAAGAAATTTTCCGTCTCATTGAGCCGTTTGCCGGATACGGGTTTAACAAAGCGCATGCGGCTTGTTATGCCATGATCGCGTACCAAACTGCGTATCTTAAAGCAAACTATCCCGTCGAATACATGACGGCGGTGTTAACTGCCGAGTCACGCGCAAATACGGGAGATACGAGAAATGAAAAAATCGCTATGATCGTTTCCGAGTGCAAAAGAACTGGCATTACGTTACTTCCGCCGGATATCAATGCGTCCGGTATCGAGTTTACGATCGAAAACGGCCGAACCCGATTCGGGCTTTCCGCTATCAAAAATGTCGGCGAGGCTGCCATAGAAAGCATCCTCCGGACCCGGGTGGAGGATGGGGCCTTTACTGGTTTTTCGGATTTCCTCAAGCGAGTGGATGTTTCCAAAGTAAATAAAAAAACCTTGGAGAGTCTGATCCGTGCAGGCGCTATGGATGCATTCGGGACGCGCGCGTCATTATTGTCGGCTTTGGAAAGCATGCTTGACCAGGTGCATAAGGATAGGAAAGCTGCATCGGCTGGTCAGGTCGGCCTTTTTGAGACAGGAGATACCAGAGAGTCTGCTTCCGCGGATCGAGTGCCTCATGTCGAAGAGCTTACCGGTCACGAACTGTTGGGATTTGAGAAGGAACTGTTGGGGTTTTATTTGACTGCCCACCCACTGGAGCAGACCTTTGCCCGCATGGGAAACACGGATGCGATGACGAAGATATCCCATATTACGGAAGAGCGGGTGGGTAATCGGATACAGGTAATCGGATTAGTCGTTTCCGTCAAAAAGATAGTCACGAGAAGCGGCGGGAGCGAGATGGCGTTTGTCCGGCTGGAGGATTTGACCGGCAATATCGAAGTTGTCATTTTTCCCAAAATATATGCAAAAAGTTCCGAACTCTGGACGCGGGATAATGTCGTTATTGTCACCGGTAAGGTGGATCAGAAAGATGATCGAATGGTGCTGTTGGCTGATGATGTTCGGCCGGTTAGCATGACTGATACGCTTCGTGCATAAATGATGGAGTGTTTGGATACGTGAGATCGGATTGACGACAAAAAGTGTTTCAGGATACAATACTCTATGGTAGAAAAACACGGAGAAATAGAAGATGATGAAGAGCAATACGACGTCATATTAGAAGACGTCGAAACAGGTATTCGTCCGAGAGCAATTAAATCAGTCCTTACCAAAAAGAAGAGTAGAGGGTCTGGTTGGCAGTATGCGAGCCTAGCTGGAGAGATAGGATTTGATATCGCGCTCCCCATGGTCTTGGGGGCGGTGGTAGGGAATAAACTCGATTTAGAGTGGGGAACGCGCCCGAAAGCGGCGCTTGTTTTGTTTTTAGTTGGTGTCGTGATTTCATGTACATCACTGATGCGTATTGTCCGGGACGTACTTAATAAGCGATAATATAGGTCTAAAAGATTGTATTTATTTGAGTTATCATGCTTAAAATATCGTTAGGAGCAGAACAGTTGTGGACAGTCTGGGGACTGCCCATTTCGAATGCATTCGTCACCACGTGGGTTGTGATGGCGCTTATTATCGTGCTTTCCTTCCTTGCGACACGCAAAATTTCCCTTATTCCCGGTAACGCGCAGCTCATTGCGGAATCTATCGTGGGCGGGCTGTACGACTTTTTTAGTTCGATTGCAGGCCGTCATGTGAAGCAATTCTTTCCGATTGTTGCTTCGTTGTTCCTTTTTATTCTTCTCGCAAACTGGGTAGGGTTACTGCCGGGAGTCGGCACCGTTGGATTTTATCGTTCTCTGACCCACGAAGAACAAATAGTCGAGTCAAAGGGGGTAGAACAGAGCGCGAAAGGTGAGGCAGAGGCGCCAATCGTCGAGGATGCTCACAAAAAAGATGCGACAGCGGCTTCCACTGCATCGGAGAGCAAGGAGGAAAAGGCAGAATTTATACCGCTTTTTCGCTCTGCCACCGCCGACCTTAACATGACGCTCGCCCTTGCAATCGTTGCCGTTATCGCCATGCAGTACTATGGAGTTTTAAATCTTGGTAAAAACTATATCAGCCGGTTTATCAATTTCAAAAGCCCCATCCTTTTCGGCGTGGGCCTGCTTGAGCTCGTTTCCGATATTTCGAAAGTTATTTCTTTTGCCTTCCGGTTATTCGGGAACATATTTGCAGGGGAAGTGCTTCTCGCAGTTATCGCATTCCTTATGCCGTTTATCGTGCCGCTACCGTTTCTCATGATGGAGTTGTTTGTCGGTCTGATCCAAGCATTGGTCTTTTCCATGTTAGCGACCGTATTTTTCAGCGTTGCGGTAGCGCACGGCGAAGAATAGGGATATGTGATCAGGTATGCATCATATTGATGCATATTGCCAAAAAGCGGATTACCGGTATACTTACTATCATTCAAATTATTGATGAAAAGGAGGTGAGTCGAGAATGGATGAAGCAATTATTCGTATGATTATGATGGGAGTCACAGTTTGTATCGGAGGTATTGCTCCGGCACTTTCCATCGGAGTACTTACAGGAAAAGCACTTGAGGCGATGGGACGAAATCCCGAAGCCGCTGGTGAAATCCGTACGAGCATGATTTTGGGTATCGCGTTTGCTGAGGCTATCGCTATTTACGCGCTCGTTGCGGCCCTTATTATTAAATTCGTTTAACAGTTTTTTGTCATGGACAAATTAGGTATAGAACCATCATTGTTGCTGGCACAGATCGTCAATTTTTTGGTGATCATCGTCGTTTTGCAAAAGCTTTTGTATAAGCCGATTCTTACCATGCTGGAAAAGCGGAGGCGTGAGATAGCAGAAGGTGTGGAGTTCACCGAGAAAATGCGCTCCGAGGAAGTGAAACTCAAAGAGAAAGAAGAGAAGGCGCTCGCCAAAGCCCGTGAAGGCGCATTACTAATTCTTGAAGACGCGAAAAAACAGGCGAAGGAAGAGGAAAAAGTACTGCTTAGCGAAGCAAACGCCCAGGCCGCTACGATTATTGCGCGAGCAAAAAGTGAAGCAGAAGATATGCACGCGTCGGCTCGAGTTGCTATCCGAAAAGAAGCGGTAGACCTTGCTGTCGTTATGGCAAAGCGGTTGCTAGGTTCAGTACTCAGTGCCAAGGAGCAGCATGCGCTGATAGCAAAACGCGTCAAAGACTTGGAAGCATGGGCTGTCGCGGAGGAAAAGAAGTCTTCGTAGGAGGATACGTTTGTATGAAATCTGTTTCCAAAGATGCTCATTCGTTTGTCGAGGGCATCATTAGTCATTTAAAGCAGACGGGTAAGGCACGCGAGGTTACGCCCCGTGTGCAGTCGCTGCTCGTGAAAATGACTGCCAGTTCCAAGCGGGACCATCAGGCGAGGGTAGAATCTGCGGTGAAATTGAACTCAGCCGAAACGCAGGCAATCGCCCGGGTGCTGTCACGTATTATCGGGCGGGAAGTAAGTTTAACGAGTACAGTTAACCCGTCGCTTATCGGAGGGCTCAAAATTACGTTGGCAGACTGGGTGATGGATTCTAGCGTCGGAAACGAACTCACACGGATGGCCAATATCATCACAGCTACTTAACCTATGAAAACAAGTACGACGACATCATTTATCGCGAAAGAATTAGTTAAAAAAATTGAACAGTTTGAATCAGGCGTGAATGCCAGGAGAGTAGGATATGTTACAACGCTTGCTGACGGTGTCGCCAAAGCATCGGGACTTCCCGGCGTCAAATATCTCGAGCTCGTCACTTTTAGCAACGGCATACAAGGGGTAGTCGTCAATCTCGAGGAAGAAGAAGTAGGCATTATTGTTCTTGGGGACTATTTGAAACTAAAAGAAGGTGACGAGGTAAAAAGTACGGGAACGTTGCTTTCGGTACCGGTCGCCGATTCATTTGTCGGACGAGTCATCAATATTTTGGGAGAGGCTATCGATGGGAAGGGCAAACTCGTTTCCAAAACACGCGTTCCGATGGAGCAAATTGCTTCAGGGGTAGTCCATCGTCAACCAGTTACGACTCCGCTCCAGACGGGGATAAAGGCAATTGATGCCATGATTCCCATTGGTCGTGGTCAGCGGGAGCTTATTATCGGCGATAGAAGCACCGGAAAAACTGCGATTGCAGTGGATGCTATCATCAATCAAAAAGGTGAAGACGTGATCTGTATATATGTCGCCATTGGTCAAAAGACGTCGCGCGTCGCACAGGTCATCGCGGATTTGGACAAACACAAGGCCATGGATCATACGATTATAGTTGCAGCTACCGCCAGTGATCCGGTGACGTTCCAGTACTTAGCCCCGTACGCCGGTTGTGCCATAGGGGAATATTTCATGAAAAAGGGAAAAGACGTGCTTGTCATCTATGACGACCTCTCCAAGCACGCATGGGCATATCGTCAGATTTCGCTCACCCTTCGCCGGCCTTCGGGTCGAGAGGCGTATCCCGGAGACGTATTTTATCTTCACAGCCGTCTGCTTGAGCGTGCGTGTCGTTTATCCAAAGCCTTAGGTGGCGGATCCATTACCGCACTCCCTATTATCGAAACGCAGGCAGGTGATATGTCTGCCTATATCCCGACGAACGTCATTTCCATTACCGACGGTCAAATATATCTCGAATCAGATTTGTTTAACAGCGGACAACGGCCGGCAGTCAATGTCGGACTTTCCGTTTCCCGTGTGGGAGGAACTGCGCAGATAAAGGCCATGAAAAAGGTTGCAGGGAATTTACGTCTCGATTTAGCCCAGTTCCGGGACTTGGCTGCGTTTGCGCAATTTGCTTCTGATGTAGATGACGCGACCAAAAAACAGATTTCCCGGGGGAGCCGCATGATGGAACTATTGAAGCAAGGACAGTTCCAGCCGGTTCCGGTGGCACTTCAGGTTGCGATCATGTGGGCAGGTGCCAAAGGGTATCTTGATGATATTCCGGTTAACCGCATCACGGACTTTGAAGCACAATTTTTGTCCTATATGGGTTCGAGATACCGCAAAGTACTTTCTGCTATTTCTAAAGAGAAGGTTTTGTCGCCTGAAATAGAAAAGGGGTTAGAGACAGCGATTTCTGAGTTTAAAAAAGTATTTAAGTAACTATTCTTATCGATTATGGCCAATATCCGTCTTATCAAGCGAAGAATCAAAAGTGCCAAAAATATCGCGCAGATTACCAAGGCAATGGAGCTTGTCGCCGCGGCAAAGATGAAAAAGGCACAGTCGGCAGCACTCGCCGGTAAGCTATATGCCCAAAAGATATATGAGATGGTCACCCGTTTGGCTTCCCGGACGGATTTTCGCAGTCATCCACTCCTTACCACGCCACCGCTCACAGGAACGCGACTTGTTGTGCTTCTTTCGACAAACAAGGGGCTTTGCGGAGGGCTCAACACATCGTTATTTCGATTTTTTATGAAGCAGTATCCGACTCAGGCCAAATATGAAGTGGTTACCATTGGCAAAAAAGGAGCTGATTTCGTCACCCGTCTGGGTCATAGCGTCAAGGCGGATTTTTCGGATACCGTGCCGTGGGAAAACGTCGTTCCGGCGCTCGTCGATTACCTAAAGGAACAATTTTTAAGCGGGAAGTTCGATGCGGTTGATTTGGTTTCGAATGAATATATCTCCGTTTCCAAGCAGGAGCCGAGGGCAAAGACAGTGTTACCTCTGACTATAAGCGGCGATGCCGCAGCATTTGACGACGAGGGAAGCTATGAATTTCTGATCGAGCCGAGTGTCGAACAAGTGTTTGATGCGCTGCTTCCTCATTATGTTGAAAATCAGATCAGAGACGCCGTGCTTCAGGCTGAGGCCGCAGAACATTCTGCCCGGATGATTGCAATGCATAATGCGACCGATAATGCCAATTCATTGCAGTCTGACCTTACTCTCCTTTATAACAAAGCGCGTCAGGAGAAGATCACTTATGAAATTACTGATTTGGTTACTGCTCGGCTCGCGGTAGAAATATAAAAAGGAGATATCTATGGCAAAAAAAACAGTGAACTCATCACAATATCAAGGCACTATCATACAGATTCAGGGAGTTGTTTGTGACGTGCAGTTTCCTCCGGGGTATGTCCCTTCTATTTACGAAGCGCTTACGGTACCTACGGAATTCACCGAATCGAAGGTGTTGATTCTTGAGGTTGAGCAGCATTTGGGCGACAATCGGGTTCGTGCAATTGCTTTGGGGCCAACGGACGGTCTGAGCAGAGGAGCGATTGTTACTCCGATGGGGAGCCCCATTTCAGTTCCCGTTGGGAAGAAAACGTTAGGAAGAATATTTAATGTGGTAGGAGAGCCGATTGATGAAGGAGTCGCGGTCACAGGCACAAAACTTCATCCCATTCATCGTCCGGCGCCGCCTCTTTCGCAGCAAAGCACGAAACGTGAATTGCTTGAGACGGGTATCAAAGTCGTTGATCTGGTCGCTCCTTTTGTAAAGGGAGGCAAAATGGGACTTTTTGGAGGGGCAGGGCTTGGAAAAACCGTACTTATTCAGGAACTTATCCACAACGTGGCAGAAGTGCATGGTGGTGTTTCTGTGTTTGCGGGCGTAGGAGAAAGGTCACGGGAAGGAAATGATTTATGGCGCGAGATGAAAGATTCCGGCGTTATCAGTAAAACCGCTATGGTTTTCGGCCAGATGAACGAGCCTCCAGGTAGCCGGCTTCGGGTCGCATTGACAGGGCTCACGATGGCTGAGTATTTCCGTGATGAAGAAGGGCAGGACGTGCTGCTTTTTATCGATAATATTTTCCGTTTCGCCCAGGCAGGTAGCGAGGTTTCAGCACTTCTTGGTCGCATTCCGTCGGCAGTGGGTTATCAGCCAACGCTCGCTGACGAAATGGGAGCGCTTCAGGAGCGTATCACATCGACCAAAAAAGGTTCGATTACGTCGGTACAAGCGGTTTATGTCCCTGCAGACGATTACACAGATCCGGCCCCCGTTACGACATTTGCCCATTTGGATGCCACGATTTCGCTTGAGCGTGCTATTGCCGAGCAGGGACTCTATCCCGCAATCGATCCGCTGACTGCTAATTCCCGGATTCTTGATCCATTGGTAGTAGGCAAAGAGCATTATGACGTGGCCCGTGGGGTGCAGCGGGTACTGCAACGATATAAGGATCTTCAGGATATTATCGCCATTTTGGGCATGGAAGAACTTTCTGAAGAAGATAAGCTTTCGGTATCACGTGCGAGAAAAATCCAACGGTTCCTGACGCAGCCGATGTTCGTGGCAGAAGCATTTACCGCAAGACCCGGTAAATATGTACCGGTAGAAGAGACGGTCAAGGGATTCAAAGAGATATTGGATGGAAAACACGACAGTAAATCCGAGCAAGCCTTTTATATGGTGGGTTCGATTGATGAGGTGAAATGAATCAATTTCTTCTCTCTATCATTACGCCGAAGCGTAAAGCGTTCTCCGAGAAGGTGGATTCAATTTCCGTGCCTACACCGGATGGGACGATAGAGGTACTTGCCAAACATCAGCCGTTGTTTACACAGCTTGCGCCCGGAGAAGTGAAAATCAGTTCCGGAGGGAAAGAATATTTTTTGGCAATAGGCGGGGGATTTATGGAGGTGCGCCCCAAGGGTGAGGTGACCGTGCTCGTTTCCCGTGCAGTGCATGCTGATGAGGTCAATGAGGCAGAGATCAAAAAGGCGATGGATTCTGCAAAAGATCTGATAGCGAGAAAAGCAAAGGGTGAGGAGTTAGCCGCAGCCATGGCGACTCTTCACCGCACTATGCTGGAGCTAAAAGTCAGCAAAAGAAAACACAGATCCGCCCCGTTTCGCCCCATTTCCTAAGTAATACCCACGAGCGATCTTTACCCGGGATTGACATTTGTATTTCTTGGTGTGCTATACTTGTCAAAACATCTATGATGGTGACTGAGATAATGTCAAAAGATGTGCTGACGGTAACCCCCGAAACTTCCTATCGTGATATTTGGAAAATGATATTTTCGTCTCACAGGCACACGCTTCCGGTCGTTGACAAACGCAATAGATTAATTGGTATCGTTTCGAGGAAAGATGTCCTTGCCAAGCTCTATCCGAATTATCAGGATGTGTTGGAATTTTTGGAGACCCCGCAGGATTTTGAGGAGATGGAGGGAAGAATTGCGGAAATGTCCACGTGCTCTGTCCGGGATATCATGTGTAGGAGTGTCATTTTTGCCCGTGAAACGACGCTTGTCATGCGGGCGCTGTCGCGGATGATCGTGCGGCATGTAGACCAGCTTCCGATCCTAAACGGCGATGACGAGGTCGTAGGAGTCGTGACGAAGGGTGATATTTTTTATTCCCTGTTTAAGAAAAACTTTGAAAAATCCAAAGAGAAGAAATCAGCCAAATCCCAAAAGAAGTCTCCCGGGCGCGTTGGAAAGAAAAAATCATAAGGAAACCCCCTTTTCCTTTGTATCAACGTGATAGAGTTGACGGAAAGGGCTATTTTTGGTATCTTAAACCATGCACACTTCAGAAACTAAATATATCTTCGTTTCCGGAGGAGTACTGTCCGGATTAGGCAAAGGCGTCACTGCCGCTTCTATTGGCAACCTTCTTCAAGCCAGAGGATATAAAATCAGCTCCGTCAAATTCGAGAATTACTTAAATCTTGATTCTGGCCTTATTAATCCCATAGAACATGGAGATCCGTTTTTGTGCGATGACGGAACGGAAGCCGACATGGATATGGGTACGTATGAAAAGTTTTTAAATAAGAACGTCTATCGGCATAATTTTGTGACCATGGGCCAGATATATTCTGCGGTCATAAACAGGGAACGGAATTTCGAATATAAGGGTGAGGATGTCGAGGCAATCCCCCATATCACCGACGAAATTTTGAAGCGGATAGAGGAGGCCGCGAAAAAGGATGAGGCAGATATCGTCATTGTAGAGCTTGGAGGAACAGCCGGGGAATATCAAAATCAGCTGTACTACGAAGCGTCCCGAATTCTAAAAACCGTCAAAAAAGCGCCTGTGGTGCATGTACACGTCAGTTATCTTCCCACCCCGCATCATTTAGGGGAGCCCAAAACCAAGCCGACACAGCTATCGGTGAAGCTCGTGCTTTCTATGGGAATACAGCCTGATTTCGTCGTTTGTCGGGGAGAAAAGGCGATTGATAAACGGCGTCGTGAGAGGCTCGCTATGTTTTGTAACGTCACTCCGGAAAACGTCATCAACAATCCTGATGAGGAAACACCGTATGTCGTGCCGCAAACGCTAGAAGAACAACAATTCGCTCAAAAGATATTAGCGCTCTTTAATCTCCCGGATCGTGCTCCCGATATGGGAGACTGGACGAAGTTTCTTTCCCGTGTCAAAGAAAGTAAAAAGAAAACGATTGAGGTTGCCATCGTGGGTAAATACTTCGGCACGGGGGACTATGAACTTCGTGATTCATACGCGGCCCTCATGGACGCTCTGGATCATGCCGGGTGGGCAGAGGGCGTGACGGTCAAAACCCGATGGGTGAATTCCGAAAAAATCGAAAAGGGTGAACCCACAGAAAAACTGCTTAGTGGAGTTTCCGGAGTCATTGTCCCCATAGGATGGGGAGCTCGGGGTGTGGAGGGGATGCTGACGGCGATCCGTTTTGCCAGGGAACAGCAAATTCCGTATTTTGGGCTGTGTTATGGTATGCAGCTTGCCGTCGTAGAATATGCGCGAAACGTGCTGCACCTGACCGGAGCGAACACAACGGAATGTGATGAAGCGAGCCCCTATCCCGTCATCCACATGAATCAGATGCAGGAAGAAAACAGAAAGCGCCGTGCATACGGCGGGACGATGCGGTTAGGGCGGTGGGAATGTAAGGTGACGCCCAGTTCGATTGCGGATAGAAGTTACATGGAATGGAACGGTTATAGCGATCCCGCGAAAAAACGAGTGTGGGAACGGCATCGTCATCGATATGAGTTTAATGACGACTACACCAAACAACTGGAAGAGGGTGGATTGCTTTTTACCGGGCGCTCTACGGTTGAGAATCTTGCGGAAATTATCGAGCTTCCGGAAAGCGTCCATCCGTTTTTCTTAGGGACTCAGTACCATCCGGAATATCGATCACGTCCTTTGGTTCCGCATCCGTTGTTTATATCCTACATCCGTGCCTGCCTCGGTAGGCAGGCTTGTATGATAGCCGCGGGAATGGTAAAATAAGCTTCTTCTTATGGCAAATCATATTGTTTGGACAGGCAAAGACGGGGAAAAGGAATTGAGCACCGACGTGCACGTCGGTGATACGGTGCGTGTGCACTACAAGCTCATCGAGAAGGAAAAGGTCGCCGGTAAAACCAAGCGCGAGGTAAAAGAAGAGACCCGCGAACGTATCCAGATTTTCGAAGGAATCGTCATTGCCATCAAAGGAAGTGGAGCCAATGCCATGTTCACGGTGAGAAAGATTGGGGCGGCAGCCGTGGGTATTGAACGTATTTTCCCCCTTATTTCTCCGTGGGTCAAAAAAATTGATGTGAAAAAGCATGGGGAAGCGCGAAGAGCCAAACTCTATTACCTCCGTGGTAAACTAGGGAAAGATGCTACCCGTGTTACCGAAGTCGCTCCATTACCTACAAAGAAGTAAAATCGGCTTTCTCGGCGAAGAGATCGCGTGTGCCTATCTTCGAAAACGTCATTTTCAAATACTCCACCGAAACTACAAACTTCGATACGGCGAGATAGA
>Ga0172375_10004428_pt1 | contig 20756 bp, 22 predicted proteins | sample LakKiv1m_FD_114537 | JGI IMG/M metagenome (GOLD analysis project Ga0172375, IMG submission 114537) | Freshwater microbial communities from Kabuno Bay, South-Kivu, Congo - kab_092012_11.1m | ecosystem: Environmental > Aquatic > Freshwater > Lake | place: Democratic Republic of the Congo...
CCGCTGATCGTGTTCATGAGGAACGGGCCGACTATGAGACCGGCAACCGGCGGTTAGCGGATTGGGATTAGGATTACGATAAGGATAAAGAAGGGTGTCCACCAACAGAACTGCCATGCGCCCACCTGCGGGCGCCTTCGCATGGGGCACTCGATTCAACAACCTCGCGAACGCCAAGCGCGGCAAAACTGAAAAACTGCCATTCTTGTTCAATAGAATATCGCGCCCCTTGGGGGCACTGTACCTAATTCCTAACTCCTAACTCTTCCCTCGGTATTCCGAAGGCCAATAGCCCTAGGACTTGTTCCAAGGCCGCGCCGAGGCCGTAGGACTCCGCCGCGTTGAACACGATCCGCGCACGGACGGTCGAACCGGGATCGTCCTTGCTCCGCCGCGAAACCTCCAGCGCCAATCCGGGATACGGATCAGACTGCCGCGTCAGATTGATGATCGTGGTCGTGGTGCGACTGTCGTGGTACAGGCCCTTGCCCTCCGCGATTACCGACGTTTGCCCCTTGAAGACCAAGAGCATCTGGCAGAGATCGCCGAAATTGAGTTTCACGGTGATGCGGTTCGCCCAGTCGAACGTCGCGTGCTGGCGGTTGCCTTGGTCGACGTTCCCCGCAGCCACACTCTTTTGCAGCGCGAGCGTGAGAAAAACCGCGCCGTCGCGGTCGCCGCTTGCCGGAACGACCTCCAGGCGCGCCGCGCTGCCGGTTCCCTTGCCGTTGGCGTGAAAGAGCGAAAGGCGCGGCCGATAGGTGCGGACCGATGTGCCCTCGTTCGATGCCTGCTGCTGAGCGTCTGTGATATTCGCGTCGGTGTTCATGTCTGCCTCCTGTGTTTCAGTTTCGCGTCCCACGATCCCCTCGTGAAGACAACGCCACCTTAGCACAGGCGCAACGCCGACGTGTCGCCCGCCAAGCGACATTTTGCGACGTTCACACCGCGAGCACAGGCTGTCCGAACGTGTCGAGCGCATCGTTGATCAGAAAAAGGTCGTAGACCCCACGCTCGACGAAAAAGCGAACGATCAAATCCGCCGGCGCACTGCTCGAGAGCGCGAAGCCCGCGGAGGCCAGAAGTTCCTGCGTGCCCTCCGGCGGAAGGCGCAGCGCCAGCGCAAAGGCAATGACGGTCGACTTCTTGGGCCGGTAGTGCGGATCGCTGCGGATTTTTGAGAAGAGCTTGCGGTCCACATGCGCGCGCTTGTAGACCTCGACCTCGCCCAAGCCGCTCGCCCGGATCAATCCCAGCAAACGCCGCGAAAACGGCTCCCCCGCCCGCGCCAGATAGGCGGTCAACCCGTCCGGCGGCGGCTCGCGGACCTGGCAGGCGTCCGCCGCTTCCGCCGCCTGTCGCTCGGCGAGATAGGCGCGCAAGGCCGCCGCCGTCGCGCCGTCGAGGCGCGGCCTCGTCTCCGAAACATCGCTCGCCGTCGTTGTTTCCGCACTCACCGCCACCCTCCCGCCGATGGATTCACACGCGCCCGGTATCGAACATTTTTACTTATCGCACGCCCAATGGAGAAAAGCAAGCGTGCGGTTTTTCCGGCGGTGGAGCGCCGGGCGCGATTCAGTTCCAACAAAACTGAATCGCGCCCCAACACATTGCGCTGTGGCCTCTGTTTGCGCTATGATGGCCCCAGACAAGGGGAGGTGCGCATGAGGCAATGGCAGATGCTGTTCGGAATCGGCGCGTGGGCGCTCGCGTGCGATGCGTCGGAGGTGCCCGACGTACTCAAAACCGCGTCCGGACAGCCGGTCGCGTCGGTCGCCGCGTGGGAACAAACGCGCCGACCCGAAGTGTTGGAACTGTTCCGCGCCCATGTTTACGGGCGCAACCCCGTCGGCCGCCCCGACACGCTGCGCTTCGAGCTTCTCGACGCCGGCACGCCGATGATGGACGGCAGGGCTCTGCGCAAGCGCGTCGCCGTGCGCTACTCGGGACCCGGCGGCGCGGGCGCGATCTGCGTCACGGCGTTCATCCCCGCTGCGGTCAAACCCGCGCCCGCCTTCCTGCTCATCTGCAACCGCCCCCCCGAGAAAAACATCGATCCCGACCGCGTCGTCAAGAGTCCCTTCTGGCCCGCCGGGGAGATCGTCGCGCGCGGCTACGCAGCCTTGGCGTTCTTCAACGGCGACGTCGACCCCGACACGTACGATGGCTTCACCAACGGCGTCCACGGCGTTTTCCAGCCCGACCCGAAAGTGCGCACCGCCGATTCGTGGGGCACCATCGCCGCATGGGCCTGGGGGGCCAGTCGCGTGGTGGACTGGATCGAGACCGAGCCGCTTCTCGATGCGCGGCATGTCGCCGTGGTCGGCCACTCGCGCGGCGGCAAGACCGCCCTCTGGTGCGGTGCAAACGATCCGCGTTTCGCCCTCACTGTTTCCAACGACTCCGGCTGCGGCGGGGCCAAGCTCAACCGCATGGACTTGCCGAAATCCGAAAGCGTCGCCCGTATCACCACCGTCTTCCCGCACTGGTTCTGCGCGAATTTCAAACAGTACGCCGGACGCGAAGACGCGCTGCCCCTCGACCAGCACATGCTCGTGGCCCTGCTCGCACCCCGCCTTGCCTACGTCGCCTCGGCCTCCCTCGACGACTGGGCCGGACAGCCTGCCGAGTTCCGCTCCTGCCAGCTCGCCTCGCCCGTGTGGACGCTCTACAGCAAACAGGGATTGGTCGGCGACGCGTTTCCGCCGTCCGACACGCCGCTGCAAAAAGGCTGCATCGGCTACCACCTGCGCTCCGGCAAGCACGACCTGACTGTCTACGACTGGCAGTGCTACATGGACTTTGCCGACAAACATTGGGGGAAACCATGATTCCGCAGTGGATCATCGAGAAAAAGCGCGACGGCGGCGCGCTCGACGAGGCCGATATCCGCGCCTTCATCGACGGCTTCACATCCGGTGATATCCCTGACTACCAGATGTCCGCGCTCGCCATGGCGATTTACTTCCGCGGCATGACCCCGGAAGAGACGGCCGTGCTCACCGACGCCATGATGCGCTCCGGCGATCTCGTCTCGTTCGACGGCTGGCCGCGCCCGACCGCCGACAAGCACTCGACCGGTGGTATCGGCGACAAGCTCTCGCTCATGGTCGCGCCGCTTGCCGCCTCCGCAGGCCTCGCCGTGCCTATGATCGCCGGCCGCGGCCTCGGCATCACCGGCGGCACGCTCGACAAGCTCGAATCCATCCCCGGCTACGACACGCGCCTCTCGGTCGACGCCTTCAAGCGCGTCGTCGCCGATGTCGGCTGTTCGATCATCGGACAGACCGCGCGTCTCGCGCCCGCCGACAAGAAGCTCTATGCCCTGCGCGACGTCACCGGCACCGTGCCGAGCATCCCGCTCATCACCGCCAGCATCATGTCCAAGAAGCTCGCCGAAGGCGCGGAGACGCTCGTCTTCGACGTCAAGTGCGGGGCCGCCGCCTTCATGCGCTCGCGCGACGACGCCCGCGCGCTTGCCCAGAGCCTCGCCCGCGTCGGTCGCGCCCTCGGCCGCAAGACCGGCGCGCTCATCACCGACATGGACCAGCCGCTCGGCCGCACCGCCGGCAACGCGGTGGAGGTCGCCGAGGCGGTCGAGACGCTCAGGGGTAAAGGCCCCGCCGACACGCGCCTGCTGACGATCGAGCTGACCGCGCTCATGACCGTTCTCGGCGGCGTCTTCGCGGACCTCGAAACCGCCCGCCGCGATCTCGCCCGCCGCCTCGACGACGGCCGCGCACTAGAGATTTTTCGCCGTATGGTCGCAGCCCACGAGGGCGACACCGCCGTCGTCGACGATCCCGCCCGGCTGCCGCAGCCCGGCGCCGTCGTCGAGGTTCCGTCGCCTGCGTCGGGCGTCGTGACCGCCGTCGACGCGCAGGCGATCGGCCGTATCGTGCTTCAACTCGGCGGTGGCCGCACGACGACCGCCGACACGATCAACCCCGCCGCCGGCGTGGACCGGCTCGTACAGGCGGGCGAAAGTGTCGAGAAAGGCCAGCCGCTCATGCGGTTGCGCGCCAGCAGCGCATCCAAGGCCAAACCGCTCGTCGCTGCCGCCGCTGCCGCCGTTCGACTCACATCCAAACCTGTGCTCGCCCGAAGACTCATCTTGGAGACGATTTTGAAATAGCCACGAAAGATCAGCTAAATACTATGAAAAAACAACCCCAACCCACCATCAGCGCGCCCGTCCGCGACTTGCTCGTGCAAGCCGCGCGCGAAGCGGCGGCCAACGCATACTGCCCCTATTCGCGCTACCCGGTCGGGGCGGCGCTCCTCACGCTCGACGGCCAAATCTATACCGGCTGCAACGTGGAGAATATTTCATACGGGCTCAGCATGTGCGCGGAACGTGCGGCCGTTTTCAAAGCCGTGAACGCGGGTTGCCGCGCTTTCGCGGCGCTGGCCGTCGTCGGCGGCGACCGCAAGCCCGCCGCGCCCTGCGGTGCCTGCCGCCAAGTGCTCGCCGAACTCTGTCCGCCCTCGATGCCGGTGTTCATCGCGCGGCTTCGGAAAGGCGGCAAAATCACGGCGTCCACGCTCGGCGACCTATTGCCGCTCAGTTTCTCCAGCCTCGCATGACGGCAAAGCCTTGTGATATAGTGCCTCGCATGCGCATCTACATCGACTTCGACGACGTGCTCTGCGAGACGGCGCGATGTCTCTGCGAGCTGGCGCGCGATCTCTTCGGCCGCCGCGTGCCGTACGAAGCCCTTTCGGTCTTCAACCTTCAGGAAGCCTTCGCGCTTTCCGACGCGGAGATTGCGCGCCTGATGGCGCATGCGCACGCGGCCGACGTTCTGACGGGGCTCGCGCCCACACCCGGCGGCTTGGACGCCGTTCGCGCCTTGGAGGCGGCGGGCCACGATCTCGCCATCGTCACCGGCCGTCCCGCCAGCAGCCACGCGGGTTCGTGCGGCTGGCTGCGCAAACACGGCCTCGCCCACCTCGACCTGCTCTATTTCGACAAATACGGGCGCGCAGACCCGCATCCGCCGACCCACGTCCCCCGAACACTGAGCCGCGACGAGTTCGAGCGCCTGCATTTCGATGTGGCGATCGACGATTCGCCCACCGCCCTTGATCTGCTGGCGCACCGCAGCGACTGCACGGTCGTCGTCTACGACCGGCCGTGGAACCGAGCCTACAAAGCCGACCCCGCCATGCGCCGCAGCGACTCGTGGGCGGAAATCGTCGATTGGATCGGTTCGCTCGCTTGACCGGAAAGGAACGCAACATGTACTGGACGCAAGAGTTCGACAACCTGCTTCCGCTGCTGGGACACCGCAACTGGATCCTCGTCGTGGACAAGGCCTATCCTTATCAGAGTGCGCCGGGCATCACTTACATCGACACGCGCTCGACTCTGCTGGACGTGCTTGATCGCGTCGCTTCCGCCATTCAAGACTCGGCGCACGTCAAGCCCACCTACTACACAGACCAGGAACTGAATGCTCTCTCCGACGACTTAGTGCCCGATGTCGAAACCTTCAGAGCGGAGTTGCAGAAACGTCTCGCAGGCACGGAAACGCGCACGCTGCTGCACGACTCGGTCTTCAAGAAATTGGATGAAGCTTCGAAGCTTTTCAACGTCGTGGTGCTCAAAACCGACTGCACGATCCCTTACTCGTCGGTGTTCATCGAACTCGACTGCGGCTATTGGACCGCCGAGAAGGAACAAGCGCTGCGCGCGAAAATGCACCTTACCGAAGAGCCTTGCGGATATAGGGCATATACTGTCGGGTGTAGACCACGATCGACCAGACATTGATGACGATCAGGCAAGCCTCAACCACATACATCAGCGCCCGGGGCAAAAAGAACGGATGCAGGGACGCATACACATAGATCACGCATCCAGCCGGAAAACTGGCCGCCGTGCGGAACTTCCCCATCCAGTTGGCACGGCAGTCGGCATCGTACATGGCTCCAACCGAGCGCAGAAACGTCACCCACTGGTCGCGCAGAACATAAAGCACCGTAAAGACCAGCATCACCAACGCATGCACCGTCTCGTCGGGATTCCGTCCGAGCAACCATAGGAGCGTGGGGAAGACGATCAGATAAAACACCTTGTCCATCAACGGATCAGCCATCGCGCCGAACTTGCTCACCACGTTCCACTTCCGGGCCAGCCGCCCATCGAACAAGTCCGTCAACGCGGCGACCGTCAGCGACACCGTACCCAAGACGGCGAGCCACCACTTCTCGGGGCAGTAGGCCTGAAAGATCGCCAGCGCCATGAACAGCACAACAAACGGTACGCGGCCAAAAGTGAGGGCGTTCACAATCCATCGCTTTGTTCGTTCATCCATGCACCGTATAAAAGCAAAAACGAATGGATTTGAAAACACAAAATCGCTCGCCATCTGCGGAACCCAGGGCGTTTCTACATGGCAGAAGGATGTATGAGAAAGTGGCGGTTGCTTTAAAAATCAGACACCGTTCGTGGGCGGGGGCGCCCACGCTCCCAAAAATCGCCACTTTTTCTACGGTGGAGACTCCAAATAAACGCCCTGCTGCGGAACCTGCCAGACGGTCTCGCCGACAATGCCGATGGGCCGCACTTCCCCGACGTCACATGAAAATCCAAGTCCTGCGGACGAACGGCCCGGTCCTGACCGTCGCCGCGTTTATCACCACGAGTTATAAACAGGTGATAATAACTCTGTTAATAACTCACAACATCCTGATTTGCAATATATTATGCCGTATAATATCTTGTTGATATCTTCTGCTTGCCGCACCCCTTGTTTTGCCCCATACTAGGGCCATTCTTTTTGAGAGAAGTGTTTTTCCTTTCGCCTATGGCAACTTTTTCCACAGCTTTTTGTCGACAGTTGGCACGCGCGCGGCGCGGCAAGGGCATGACCCAGAGTGCACTTGCCCAAGCGGTCGGATGTGCCCAGTCGGCGATCAGCATGCTCGAGTCCGGACACGCCGAGCGGCTTTCGCAAGAAACGGTCGCGAAAATCGCCGCCGTGCTGAACATTGCCTTGGAATCTTCAGGAACGGAGAACGCCGCCTGCGCCCCAATGGTCATGGGCGGCAACTGCGGGTATTGTCCGAACGCCGCCTGCCCCTCCAACGTTCCCTATGTTGTGCAGGGCGAGATTCTGTACTGGCCCCGTCCACAACCGGCGGCGGGCCTGCGCCACTGCGTCTACTGCGGCGAACTGCTGGAGACGCGTTGTCCCAAATGCGGCGCCGCCTTCACAGAAGGCGCCTGCTGTCCGCAATGCGGCGAAGCCAGAATACCCGACACCGGGGCGTCTGCGGGACAAGATCCGTCGGCTTGGGCAAGCCAGCGCTGTCGCGAGATCGGCGAATGGCGCGCGCTGCTCGGATAGGTGCGGGCGGGAACTTCGCCCCGCCGAGGTGACCCATGAAAAAAATTCTGATTGTCTCAGACGGCAAGGCGGGGCACGAGAACCAGTCGAAGGCCCTCTGCAGCGCACTCGGTTACGACTTTGACTGCATGCGGATCGCCTACCCCACGCGGTTCCACAAGGCTCTGGCGTACGCGGCGGATCGGTGCGGCCTCACCTGCGAGGGACTCTACGCCGTCGAGCAACCCGCGGAGGGCTACTACGCCGCCGTGGTTTGCACCGGCTCCACAGCCTTCTATCCGGGGAAGGTGGCGGCGAGGCGCCGCGGTCTCCCCGTGGCCGCCATCCTCTTTCCGCGCGGATATCGGCTGTCTACCTTCGACTGCATTCTGGCACCCGGATTCGACCAGCCCCCCGCCCTCCCGAACATCGTGCGCGTGCCGGTCAACCTCACCTCCACCAACGCCGCCTTCTACGAGGCGGGCGTGGCGTCCTTTCGCGATCGGCACACGCCGCGCGGGCCGGCCGTGGCCGCGATCATCGGCGGACCGAACGCCATCGCCACGATGACTCCCGACGCCATGCGGCGCGACCTAGACCGCCTCTTCGCCGTCACCGAAGGCCGCGAACGGTGGGTGACCACTTCGCGCCGTACGCCGCCTGCCGTTGAAGCCGTCGTCGACGGCTATCCGTTCGACTACAAATTGCTCTACAGCCGCGACACCTTCAATCCGATCCCCGCCTTTGTCTCGCTCTGCGAGCGGCTCTTTGTGACGGCGGACTCAACCGGCATGATCAGCGAAGCCGTTACTCGTGGCAACGCCAAGGTAGAAGTCTTGATGAACCTCGGCAACCCCGCTTCCAAGTTCGGACGCTTCATTCGCGATCTCGAAGCCGAAAACGCCGTGCATGTGTTCGAGGGCTCGCTTGGTTCGGCCGACCGCAAGATCGACCTCGCCCCCGTTTTCGAACAGGCCCGCCGCTTGCTTAAGCTGTAGAGTCCTCGTGGCGGACCAAAGGCAGGCCGAGGGTCCGTCTATCCCGCGCAAATCTGCCGAGCACCGAAACGGACACGCTCTTTGGACTCAACACCGACATGAAAATATGGTTTAATCGCCATTGTGAAAAAAACATCACCGAGTAAGATCCCTTTGGCACCTGCACTGTTACGGGGCCTCGACATTTTAGAGGATCTGCACGCGCAGACGGAAAACCAGTCGGTCAGCGCAATCGCCGAACGGTTGCATCTGCCGGCGAACAGCACGCTGCGCCTTCTCGCCACACTGGAGGCGACAGGATACGTCGAGCGCGACCCTGATTCGCTCAAATACAGGTTGACCCGTAAACCCGCCAGTCTCGCTTTGACCGGTGTCCGCGAACAAAGTCTGCTGGAGGCGGCGTTGCCGCTCATGCGCGACCTGCGCGATGCCACCGGCGAGACGGTCCTGTTGTCCATCATCGAGCATGGCACGGGAATCGTGCTGGAAGAAATTCAGTCTCTGCATGTGTTCCGTTTCGTCTGCAATCCGGGCGCCTATCACGTCTTGCACGCGGCCGCGCCCGCAAAAGCGATTCTGGCGACGATGCCCAAAGTAGAGCGCAACCGCCTGTTGGAGGGGTATACTTTTACGAAGTTCACCGCTTCAACAATCACTGATCGGAAGGACTTCGACGACGAGTTGCTCAAAGGAACGAAAAAAGGGTATTGGGAAGGCCACGCGGAGGAATTCGACGGCATTTGTTGCGTGGCGGCCCCCGTGTTCAACCGGATCGGTTATCCCATTGCGGCGGTCACCGTCACCGGCCCCCTCAGCCGCATGACGACAGGTGAAATGAAAAAAGACGGCGGGCTTGTCGCCGAGTGCGCCAAAGCCGTCTCCCGCCGCATGGGTTACGGACTGATGGACAATTCCACCCGTTGACAATCATTAATTTGTTTTTTCGCGCCAACAAAAACGCCGTCCCCGCACAGGCGGGAACGGCGTTTCCATGAAACAACAAAGCGGAGATCGCTTACTTCGAGATGACTTTGGCCATCTCCAGCACCTTGTTGGAATAACCCCACTCGTTGTCGTACCAGCTCACGATCTTGACGAAGGTGGAGTCCAACATGATACCGGCTCCGGCGTCGAACACCGACGTGCGGGATTCGCCGCGGAAATCGGTGGAGACGACCTTCTCCTCGGTATAGCCGAGGATGCCCTTCAGCTCGCCCTCGGAGGCTTCCTTCATCGCCTTCTTGATCTCATCGTAGGTGGTCTCTTTCGCGAGCACCGCCGTCAGGTCGACGACCGACACGTCGGATGTCGGGACGCGGAGCGCCATGCCCGTGAGCTTTTTGTTCAGCTCGGGGATCACCTTGCCGACCGCCTTGGCCGCGCCAGTGCTGGACGGAATGATGTTCTCGAGAATGCCGCGGCCGCCGCGCCAATCCTTGTTCGAGGGACCGTCCACCGTCTTCTGCGTCGCCGTGGCGGCGTGGACCGTGGTCATCAGGCCCTTGACGATGCCGAACTTGTCGTGCAGCACCTTGGCGACGGGCGCGAGGCAGTTCGTCGTGCAGGAGGCGTTCGAGATGATCGTCTGACCGGCGTAGGTCTTGTCGTTCACGCCGTACACGAACATCGGGGTGTCATCCTTCGAGGGGGCCGACATGATGACCTTCTTCGCACCCGCCTTGATGTGGGCGTCCGCACCGGGCTTTTTGCCGTCCGGGGACTCTTTCGTCAGGAACAGACCGGTCGACTCGACGACGATCTCGGCGCCGACTTCGTTCCACTTCAGGTTGGCCGGATCCCGCTCGGCCGTCAGGCGGATCTTCTTGCCGTTGACGATCAGGTTGGTGCCTTCGACGGCGACATCGCCTTCGAAGTGGCCGTGGACCGAATCATACTTCAGCATGTGGGCCAGATAATCGGGCTCCAACAGATCGTTGATACCGACAATCTCGATGTCCTTCGAGAAGTTTTTGATCGCCGCGCGGAACACCATACGGCCGATGCGGCCGAAACCATTGATACCAACCTTGATAGCCATTTTCGTTAACTCCTTCGCTGTTGTGAAGACATCCGTAAACCGGGACGGCTCAATGAATGGGTGTTGATGATAACTTTTCGCGCCCCGTCCGTCAACGGCTAAACCGCACATTCGATATTCTTATACCGAATCGCACCCGCACGCCAGCCGTCCGCCCCAGCCATGCGCAGAACGCCGTCGCGCGCTGCCAGCTCATCCGAACCGCGGGTTGGTCGCGGTGATTCGAAATGTCGCCCGGAACGGTCTGGTCCATGCCGTGCAGGTCTTGGTAGCGCGAATCGTGGTCGGGATCGAACGCGCGGTACTGGCTGTTCTTCACTTCGGTTTCGGAAATCCAAAACGGGCGCTCGATCCGCACGACCGCGCGCGGCCGCTCGTCCGGATAACCGTCTGTCGAGCCCATCAAGAACGCGCCGGCGGGAATGCGGACGAACGTCATGACTTCGCCGTCCGGCAGTTTCACGTCCCGTCTCGTCACGCCCAGCGCGGCCTGCGCGGTCCGCGCCTGTCCAGCGTCGAACGGGAAGCCGGGTGCCGCAAGACCGTCGGGCATGCGCGGCGTCTCGGGCCGCGGCGCGACGGGCGCAGGCGCACTCCGCGCCTGCACCGTCGCGACCCAGCGATCGTACTCGCCCTCGGGTTCGGTGTCGATCCCGGCGAAGCGCTGTTTCAGTTCCAACCGCCGCTGCCGCTGCTCTTGACCGCGCGCGGCTGGAGGGTCCCATTTGCCGCGCCACGGCGCGTTGAGGTCGATCCACGTGAAGAGCGTCTCCCACGCGTCGCGATCAAGTGACACGCCGTGGTGGCCTTTACGCAGCATCTGTACGAGTGGACTCGTCGACGCGTGCCACTCCAGCGGATTGAGCAGCGCCATCTCGCTCTCGGGGCCCGGCCTGCGGACGTACGGATGAATCATGTGATAGCACGACACGGCATCGCGCATCAGGAGGCGACGCGGCTTGTCCGGCTCGCCGCCCTGATCGCTCGCGCGGAGTGGTGCCTTCGCCTCGTCGCCGTGACATCCCAAGCAATACTTCTGCGCCACGGGCCACATCTCGCACGCGAAACCGAAGGGGCGCGCGGGGCCTTGGAACGGCTGAATGGCCTGCGGCGCTTTCGTATCGGCCTGTGCGCGACCAGTCGCGACCGACGAGCGGTTGTCTTCGTGGCAGCCCATGCAGGAGACGCGTTCGCCGGGCAAGCCGACCAGCCACGAGCGCATGAGCTGGAGCGCGGCACCGTCCGCGTCGAGCGGCTGCAGCGAGACCGGCGTGTCGGCGGGAATCGTAAAGCACGCGGAACCGTCCGGTTCGACCGCGACCGTTCCGAGGATGCGCTTGATGTCCCAGCCCGCCTCGACGCGGCCGAGGCCGACCGACGCCGGACCGCCGGTGCGCTCGTAGTTGAAGTGGTAGGCGAAGACGCGCAACCGCTTGACCGCGCCGCGCGGCACGCCGCGCAGGCCGGGGCCGTTGTAGATGTCCGCGATGTGGACGGTCGCGGTCTTCGCTCCCGGTACGATGCGGTCAGGGATCACGGGCGGACGCTTGCGCGCGGCCAGCGGAATCGGCTCGAAAAGCGCCGAACCCTCGAACTCCGCAAGCCGCACGACGGAGTCGAACACGTCGACGAGGTAAAGCCCCCACAGCGCGTCGCGGCCGGTTTTGGCCGACACGAGCACATACTTGTCGCTGAGCGGATACGGATAGACGAAATAGGGCTTGCCGCGTTCGAATGGGTTGCGCACGAGACCGTCGGCCACATCGCCCTGAACGTCCTGCCCCTATCCAGGAAACTCGTGGACCATGCCCGTACGCTCTTTGGGCAGCGTCTTCGTCAGAATGCGGAACGGCGTCGCGCCTTCGGGTCCCCAGCTTTTCGATGGCGGGTCGTAGACGAACGGGTAGGAACGGGCGAGCGACGGGTCGAACAAAACCAAGCGTCCGATCTCCGGCACGTCGTGATGTCCGCCCACAATGCCGATCATCCGGTGCGGGTCGCCGGGGATCGCGCGGCACTGGTGCAGCACGGTCGGAAAATAGGAGTTGGAGCCGTAGAGCGAAAGCTGCGAGGTGCCGTCCGGATTCATGGTCATCAGGATGCGCGACCAGTAGTGCTGCAGGTCGGAGTACTCCCAGCGCGTGTAGACGAGGCGGCCGTCGTTCATGACCGCAGGCGTGTAGTCGCTGTCTTGTTCGAAGGTGAGCTGCCGGACCGCGCCGGTCTTGCGGTCGAGCTGATAGAGCATGACGACCGGCAGACCGCCGTTGACGCACGGCAGGCCTTGGTATGCGGCCGTACCGAGCATCACGAGGCGACCGTCGGGCAGATAGCAGCCGTCAAACCAATCGACGTCCGGATAGGTGCGCGAGGTGACCTCGACGGGCGCGCCGCCTTCGGACGCCATTTCAAAAAGTGCCCAGCGGCCGTTCGCGTTGATTCCGGAGAAGAGCAGATGACGCGCGTCGAAATCGAGTTCCAAGTCGCGGATGATCGTGTTGTGGTCCGACTTATAAACAGTCTCGACCGTCGGCACACTGCGGAGATTCGCGATCCTCACAATCTCGTTGGTCCATCCCGCGCGACGCATGTCGGCGTGATTGAAGGGATTGAGGTTGAGGAATCCCATCTCCTTGCCCAACCCCCGGCGGGCGACCGCAGAGTCGAGCGCGCGCCGCACCGCGAGCAGGGTCATGTCGTCCAAGAGCGGGTTCGCCAGCAGCGCGGCACGCGCACCCTCGATCAGCGATTCGGCTTGTTTCAGTCGCGCGGGATCGGTGCCTTCGAGTGCGAGGCGCACGTCGTTGGTCTTCACTGCCAACGCCTCGACTGCCGCGCGGTATCGCGCCGCATCATATCGAGGTCCGAAGCTGAGCGAGAGATCGTCGACTGTGCGCCGCGCCGCCGAGACATTGAAGCGTGCAAAGTCTTCGCGAAGCTGCCTTAGCCGGTCCGATTGTCCCTCGCTTTTCGCGGCGACGGCCAGAGTCAACGCGACGCCGACCACGGCACATGTCTTCATCTGTGCCATGCAGTCAAACCCTTTATGCTTCGCCTACAGCGGCCTCATATCCCATCGTCCGAGAAATGCGGCGCGCGCAGTCCAACACCTTCGGGCCGATTTCAGCCTTCAGACCCGCCAACGAATAATGGATCGTTAGAACCGAACAACAGATCGCGCCGGACAACCGTCCCGCATAATCGAAAACCGGCGCGGCGAAACAGATGACACCCTGAATGTACTCCTCGTCGTCGATTGCGAATCCCTGTCGGCGGATGCGCGTCAGATCGTCCAAAAAGCGTTTGCGGTCCGTATGCGTGTTCGGCGTCAGTTTTGCCAGTCCCTTGGACAGCAACCGCGCGCGCAGCGCCTCGTCCCCGTACGCCACCAGCACCTTGCCCGCGCCGTCCGCATGCAGATGATACACGCCTCCCATGCGACCGCCGCCGGAACGGATCTCGCGTCCCCCCTCGTGATGGATCAGATAGAGCACGCGGTCGTCGCACAGCACGCCCAGGTAGACGCATTCGTTGAGATCCTCCCACAGCGCATGCAAGGGCTCCTGCGCGGCGCGCGTCACCGTCATGCGCGCCACGGGCAGCGAATTGTAATGGAACGACAATAGGGACGGTTCGTACTTCGGGCTCTCCCCGGTCTCAACGATGATTCCTTCCGACAGCAGCGTCTGAAGGCAGCGATAGACCATGTGCTTGCTGAGTCCCGACGACTGACACAGCTCGGCCAGTCCAAGCGGTTTCGGCGATTCGCAGAGCAGTCGCGAGATTCGTATCCCAGCGCGCAGGCCGGGCACATCGTAAGCGTGCGCTTTGTTCATTGTGAACCGATGGTACACTAATGAACCTTATGCGTCAACCGGCTTTCTCATCAAGGATGCAATGGCGCGCGAGTGGCCGATTCGACATGAAATCAACGGCTATCAACGCCGATTGATTTTGCGGCGGCACATGAGAACCGCGATTGCCCGTGCGTTTCGTCAAGGCGGGCGGGACAAAAAGGCGACAGATGCGTCTCCTACTGCACAAAGCCTGCGAGCCAGCCGACCATCGCGCCGGGGAAGAGGATGAGCAACGCGTAGACGAAAAGATAGGCGGGCAGAAAACGCATCGCGCCGCAGAACACCTGGGCCGAGTTCGCATCCGGGCTCATGCCCGCCACCACGAAGCACGACACGCCGACGGGCGGCGTGATCGCCCCCAGCGTGGTCACAAGACACACGACCTGTCCGAACCAGACGAGATCGTAGCCCATGCGCGTCACCAGCGGCTCGAAGAGCGGCAACGAAATCAGCAGAAACGCCAGCGCGTCCATGACGCAGCCGCCGACCAAATAGCAGACCGTCATGAAGATCAGAATCAGCGACGGCGCGACGTTCGTGCGGGCGACCCACTCGGTAATCTCGAACGGCAACCGCGTCAGTACAAGAAAGCGGCCAAATACCGTCGCGCCCGCAAGGATCAGAAAAACCATCGCCGTGATGCGCAACGTTGCGGCGACCGATTTCACAAAGGCTTGGCGCGACAGCCGTCCGCGCAGTGCGCAACCGGCGATCCCCAGCAGCGCGCCGAGCCCGGCCGCCTCGGTCGGCGTCACCACGCCCGAGAACATCGAGGCCATGATCACCGTGAACAACACCGCCACATCGATCACTTGCGGCAGCATTGCCAGTCGGCGCCGACGCGAGCCGCGCACGCCCGGCCGCGCCCAGTCGGGGTGCCGCCAGACCGTAGTCTTAATTGTGAGCACGAATGCGATGGTCAGAATAAGTCCGGGCAGGATGCCGCCCGCGAAAAGTTTGCCGATGCTCTGCCCCGTATAGAGACCGTAGACCACCAGCACGATGCTCGGCGGGATCATCGCGCCTAGCGTCGAGCCCGCCGCGATGCTGCCGCACTTGAGTTCGGGATGATAACGGTTGCGCGCCATCGGCTTGAGCGCCACGGAACTCATGGTCGCGGCGGTCGCCGTGTTCGACCCGCAGATCGCCGAAAAGCCCGCGCACGCCAAAATCGTGGTCACCGCCAACCCGCCGCGCTTGTGGCCAAACCACGCTTGCGCCGTGCGGAAAAGGCGGTCGCTGTACCCCGCGTGGAAGATCACCTCGCCCAACAGCACGAAAAGCGGAATCACGGTGAAACCGTAATTCGAAAAGACTGACCATATCTCCGCGCCGACCGTGCCGTTCAGCAGCGCGCCGAGGTCCGGAGGCGGGTTCAGCGCCAGCAGGCCAGCAAAGCCCGCGAGCAGCATCGCCAGTCCAGGCGACATGCCGAGGAACAGGATCAGCGTCAACATGAAACCGATGCCGAGATAACCAATGGTCGTAGGAGACATGGAAGAAAAGGATTCAGGGTTCGGGGTTCAGGGTTCAGCGCGAAAGGAACGGGAGGCGGGCGACGGCGCGTCCGGCTCCGGTTCGTCGCAAACCGGGTTGACGGTTTCAGCGCGCATCTTGGCGTACGCGTCCTTGTCGGTGTGGCCCAGCGCCAGCATCACGAAATCGGTCAGAAAAGAAGCGGCCAGCAAAAAGAGTCCGGCGGCTGCGCCGTACATCAGCCACGGATAGGGCAATTTGAGCGTCTCCGAGACCTCTCCCGCGCGCAACAGCGTGCCCGCGCGGTTGACGAGCTGGCAACCGAGCAGGCCCACAAGCGCCGCGCCCGCCAGCACGTTGAACGCGCCGGCCCAGCGCCGCGCGAACGGCGAGTAGGTGCGCGTGAAGAGATCGAGTTCGACATGTCCGCGCTTGCGCTGCGTGTCCGCCAGCGCCAGCGCGGCGAGAAGAGCGCCGCAGAACCCGGAGAGTTCGTAGCTCGCGCTCAGCGGATGCCCGGCGAGACGGAAAGCCACGTTGGCTCCCGACAACGCGACGAGCGTCACAAGCAACAAACCGGACAAAACAGCCCCGGCCAGACAAAGCCGTTTCTCGAGCGTGATGAGTTTGAGCACCATGGCGCGTCCCGGCTACTTCGCAGCCCTGCTTGTGATGAAATCGATCACAGCCTTGCCGTCCACGCCCTTGGCGGTCGCGCGAGTCACATAGTCGTCGATGAGCGGCTTGGCGGTCGCGCGCAGCGCCGCGCGGTCTTCCGCCGACGGTTCGTTGACCGTCAGCTTGTGCTGCTCCTTGGCCCACGCGATCGCCTCTTGCACGTGTCCGTCCACATAGGCCCCCGTCCATTCGGCCTGCTCGCGGTAGAGTCCGTCCAGCACAGCCTTGACGTCCGTCGGTAATGCATCGTACTTGGCCTTGTTCATCACTACGGCGAAACTGATGACATAGAGGTCGGCTTTGTAGACGAACGGACAGTAGGCGGCGTAGTTCATGTCTTTCAGCACTTCTGCCGAGGAGACGTTGCCCTTGACCACGCCCTTCTGCAGGGCGTCCGGCACGTCCGACTGAGGCATTGCCACCGGCGCGGCACCGAGGCTTTTCATGACGGCCGCCCCCGTGCCGGAGGAGCGCAACGGCATGTTTTTAAGGTCGGCAAGCGATTTGACCTCCTTGCTGCCCATCACGACGGCGGGGGGGCAGGTGAATGTGGTCAACACCTTGACCTTTTCGAACTCCGTCGGCTTGAACTGCGCGATCAGATCGGCCAGCAGTACGCTGGCGCTCTTGGCGTCGACGAAAAAGTGCGGCAGGTCCATCGCCTCCGAAACCGGAAAGCGCCCCGGCTGATAGCTCATCGCAAAATTGCCGATGTCCGCCGTTCCGGCGATGACGCCGTCGAAAATGTCCTTGGCACCGAGCAGCGTGCCGCCGGGGAACGTGTTGACCTTGACCTTGCCGTGCGTGCGCTTTTCGACCTCGGTCTTCCAGCGCTCCATCTGCACGCACGGGAACGTCGACGCGGGCGGGAAGTTCGCGTAGTTCAGCGTGATCGTCGCCGCACCGGCGGCGGTGGCGGACGGATCCTTCTTGCCGCAGCCGACTACGGCCAAAACCAGACCGGCGAGCAGCACAGGAGTCAACACTTTCATGGGGCAAAACCCTTCCATACGTTTCTTCAAATAAGAACGCATGATAGCGGTTCGCGCCTAAAGTCGCAACTTGAAAAAGCTCAGAGCCTTCACCTGCAGGCCGAACAGCGCAAAGACTTCGCACGGCCATGCGGCGATGCCGAGGTCGCCAACGCGAACCGCTTGAAGGGGAATCTCGCGCGAAGGGTGCCTTTCGATCCAGACCTGTTCGCATGCATAGACTTCACTTTGATTTTTCGGCAACCGTCCCTGCAGTTTATCGGCAACACCATGCGCCCATGCCAAGCGCTTCGCGCCCGGCTGCCGAGTCGCGAGACGAAGAGTCGTCTGCCGCATCGCCAACGGCACCCAATCGCGGAAAACAATTTGCGCATAGGCATCCGCCGTGCGCCGAGCCAGCGCTTCCGCATAGGAATCCTTGTTCACCCCGGATGGGCGAGGCTGACTGTAATCCATCCAGTGTTGGTCGCCGCTGGTGCCCTGCGACATGATTCCCACGAAAGTCGACGGACTGTTGGTGGTGCCGAGCAGCGAGGCGAGCCGAGTGGCAAACGTGCCGTAATAGTCGGAAGACACAGGTCGCGCACCAAAATAATGCATTGAATAATTGGCCAGAACCGCCAAAGGCCGTCGGTCCAGTGCCTGCACAGCGAGCAGCGTCAGGGCGGGATCGGATGGGCCGGACGGGCCGATCACGTCCGGGTTCTGATGACCGGGATGCATGTTGGCCCGCACGGTGAGTTCACCGAAAGGATCCCGCAACATTCTGTCGGGACGGCGGATCCAGACGCGCGTATGCGTGTACTCCGGTATTCGGACTGAAGTCCAACCCACGCGGGCGGGTTCGAGGTTGTCGACGGCGCGCTTCAGGCCCTCGACGATGCGCGGCAACGCGAACGCGGGGTAGTTCGGATCGGGCGGCGTGCCCAAGGCTTGCATGAGCGAAGGCGCGGAATGCGTATGCGTGGCCGACAGCATGATCCGGTCCGCAGGAAGACCGGTGACTTTTTCCGCACGTGCTTTGACTTCCTCTGCAAACTCGACCGGAAGCATACAGGTGTCGAGCACACCCAGCGCCAACCGCGTCGTTCCATCGTCGAGGACCAGCCAACGTACGTGTAGGGGATCAGCAACCCGATCAGCGTTAGCAGCTAGAAAACCACCGTTGACCAACACGGGGAAATGGGTTGGCGTAATGTCCGTGGCATACGCGCCCGCCCGGAAAGTTCGAGATGCAGACACGTTGTGTGTCGTGCAGGAAATAAGCAAACCCGTTGCCAAAACGAGCGCCGTCAGCGATAGGGCCTTGTGTCTCATGGCGACGCGCCTTTCCGCTACCGATGGGAATCGGCATCGCGTCCGCCGATGCCGATTCCCACCCCTTTTTTCACATCAGTTTACGCAGGTGTTCTAAACTTTTCGCCGCTTGGTCGGGTGTACCGCATTCAACCGAGAAAACGATGTCGCGCGGACACTTTTCCCTAACGATGCGTACGATGCGTTCCCAATCCAACACGCCGTCGCCGCATGCGCATCCCACCGGTGCCCCCGTCACCTTTCCGCGCTCAGCATCGGAATGCGACACCGATATATCTTTCTTCTGTCCCTTGCACGATGCTGGTAAGCGGTGGCGCCGCCAGCTCACAAATCAGTTCGTCGTTGTCCACCCCCATTACGGCCACATCATCCGGCACGCACAGATCGAAACGACGACAGGCCTCCAACACATGCCGGGCCCGCACATCATTCGCTGCTAAAATCCCCACTGGTTTCGGCAGCGACTCCAGCCAAGCGAACAAGGACTCCTGCAACTGTTCCCAACTGTGCGAGGGACGGTAACGTCCGGCATAAACCGAGCACACATGTCCATTTTCCCGTATGCGCGTCGCAAAAGATTCCTCTCTTTCCCGATTTCATGGATCGATCGTCTGCGTCGGCACCCCGCAGTAACCGAAACTCCGCAAACCTAGGCGCATCAGATAGTCGGCCGCCAAGACGGCGATCTTCCTGTTATGCGTACCCACCGTGGCCACCGTCAAATTCAGCGGGCAATGAATGTCGATGCCACCGATTCCGACAACGGGAATCTTCAATCCGGCCACACGCTTCGGTATCCGAGGATCGTCCAAATCTGCGATCACACCATCGAAACGCCCCCGGATGAAGTCTGGGATTTTTGCCGCGGGATCGTCCTCAAGAAAGACGCTCCAAGTCCCCGCTTCTTGAACAAAACGGGTCACACCTTCGATGACCTTGCGGTCGAAGCGCTTGTTGAGGCTCAAGACCAACGCGACGTGCCGAGCTTTGGCCACCCTTCGCCTCCTCCCTATGATCTCAAGCTCCCGCTTTGATGATGAGGCCGAGTCCCACCACAAAAAGCACAAACATCGCGAGATTGAGCATGTTGGTTGACTTGGGTGCGCCCTTGAACTCTTTCCAGATCAAAATGCCCCACAGCGCCGCCACCAGCGTCGCCCCTTGCCCCAAGCCGTAGGAGACCGCCGTGCCAGCCTTTCCAGAAGCCACTAGGCTGAGCGCCATGCCGATGTTCCAAATCGTGCCGCCCAAAATGCCGACCGCGTGCAGCCTCGGGGTTCCCAATGAAAAATAGGCCGACGGCGACACCGGTTCGCCGCGCACCGGTTTGAGCGAGGCGATGGTGTTCCAGAGGAAATTCGAGATGAACAGGCCGAGCGCGAAGACCACGAGTGCCGTGTAAGGTGTCATCAGCTCCGTTTCGGGCGCCGCGAAATTCTTGACCATACCCTTTGAGACAAGCCCGAAGAAACCCGCGCCCATCAACGCACCGGCGATCACGGAAATCGCGATGCCCAGACCGGAGCCGCCCTTCTGTGCACCACCCACCTTCGACGCGACAAGCTTCTTATAGGCCAGCGCGTTGAGAACAATGGCCAGCGCCACGAGGGCCACGCCCGCGAACAGCAGTACGGGTCCCCCTTGGGATTGAACCAGTAGGTCTGAACCACGCCCAGCACGAGCGCGAGGCCAATGCCGATCGGGAACGCCACCGCAAGCCCCGCCCAGTCGATGGCAATGACCAACAGGAGCGAACTCAGCAGGATGCCGATCCCGTAGTCCCAATAGAACAACTGGTGCTTCCATTTGTCGTTCGACGCAAGCTTCTGGGTATTGCCCCACGAACCCCAGCACAGCATCGTCACCACGCAGAACGCCACCGCCAACGCGTAATTTCCAACGAAGAACATATCGGTCTCCTCTTAGGCTATTAGACTGAAGGCTGTTAGTGCCTTACGAACCAACAAGCACACTAAAAAACAAGTTGTATGAGAATAGATCGTCTGCCCACGAATGCACGCGAATCAACGCGAATTAAATCAAAGTTCTTTATTCGTGTTCATTCG
>Ga0172375_10004429_pt1 | contig 20754 bp, 25 predicted proteins | sample LakKiv1m_FD_114537 | JGI IMG/M metagenome (GOLD analysis project Ga0172375, IMG submission 114537) | Freshwater microbial communities from Kabuno Bay, South-Kivu, Congo - kab_092012_11.1m | ecosystem: Environmental > Aquatic > Freshwater > Lake | place: Democratic Republic of the Congo...
CAACAATACCCTTTTCTCCAAAGACGTGTTAATCCCGACCAATAACCCGGCGTATTACCTGCAAATTAAGCATAGCTCAAGCGCAAGCACTACCGGCACCGCATTAAACTATGATGATGGCGCCGATAATAGGCTTGAGTCAGCTAATGCCGGAGCAGCAACCGCAACTATGGACTTGTCGCTTAACAGCCAGTCCTTCAATGATTACACACTGCCAGGCTCTAAAGGAAAACTTTACAGACAAGGAACTTACGGAGATGTAAAGCTTCGTGCCGGGCGTACTTGGTCTAATGGCTCGACTTGCGGCTCGCGTGGTCGTTTTGCGAATAGCTACCGCTGGCATGCGCGTACGTTTCTCGGTTGCCGGTTTTGCGCGGAGCCAGTGTAGACGAAGTAAACAGATAACGTAACACGGGTCGTTTTTTGAAAATCAGGCTAATGTGTCACCGGTTGCTGCCGCTTCGTGCCGGGCGTAATTGGAATAATGGCTCGAATTGCGGATCGCGTGGTCGTAATGCGAATAACTACCGCTGGAATACGAATACGAATATCGGTTGCCGGTTTTGCGCGGATACAGGTGCGGAACTAAACTCCTGGCTGGACACGTTGGCCTTGCCGATAAAAAGGCAAAACACACAACGGAGGGGCAGGGCGGTTAGTAGCGTAAGCGAAAGTCACCCGGCCCAATATAATTAATGAGACGGCATAACAATCTTTATAAAAAGATAACTTCGATGGATAATCTTCGCCTTGCGTTTAAGAACGCCAGCCATGGAAAAAACTGGCAGCGCGCGGTTAAGGAGTTCCGCATCGATACCGAAGCGAAGTTGCTTGCCATTAGGGAAATGCTGACAAACAAGACCTATAGACCGTCTCCTTACCGGGTAAAGCAGATTTACATACCCAAGACAAGGGATATTTATATTGCGCCTTTTACGCCTGACCGGATAATCCATCATGCGATCATGAACGTATTAGAGCCGATTTGGGAAAAGCTTTTTATCCACGACTCTTACGCTTGCATTAAGAACAAAGGGATACATAAAGGCAGTAAGCGTACCATGGAATTCGTGAGGCATAACAGATATTGCCTTAAGTGTGATATCTCAAAGTTTTATCCGAGCATGAAACACGATGTTCTTTACCGGATCATCCAGCGTAAGATTAAGTGCAAAGATACGCTCAAGCTATTAAAAGATATAATTTATAGCATCCCAGACGGAAGGAATGTGCCGATAGGTAACTATACGAGCCAGTGGTTCGGTAATATCTACCTTAACGAAGTAGATATGCGCGCAAAGCATCTTTACAAGATTAAACACTACATCCGGTATTGCGATGATTTCTTGTTCTTCAGCGACAGCAAAAGCCAGTTGCGCGAGATCGCCAAGGACTTAAGGGTCTGGCTGGATAGAGATTTGGGCTTGCGGATGAGTAAATGCGAGCTGTTTCCGGTAACCCAGGGCGTTGACTTCTTAGGATACCGGCATTTCCCAGGATACGTACTCTTAAGGAAATCAACGGCAGTAAGGATAAAGCGTAGATTAAAGATTCTACCACGACTTTTTGAAGCCGGCAGGATCACCTTAGAGCAGTTTAGATCATCAATCGCCTCAAGCGTAGGCTGGATGAAATGGGCCAATACGCATAACTTGAGCCTTAAAACTCAAATTGATCAACTTCAGGAGTTCATCAATGGAAAAGCAGCCCAAGCGGTTCAGTGAATTTGCGCGCGAGAATATGCCCTTGGAGGGCTCGAAGCTTAAGCTTGATGAGGTAGTTAATCGGGAGATAACGGTTACAGACTACCGGATTAAGGATAGCCGGTATAAAAAAGATAGCGCGCCGCGTTGTTTGACTTTGCAATTCTCATTAGATAGTAAAAAATATATCTTGTTTACCGGATCGAATGTTTTAGTAGACCAGATTGATAAATATAAAGCCGAGATACCGTTTATCACGACCATTAAGAAGATAGATAAATATTACACATTTACTTAACGAGGAGGTAGCAGATGAAAGGTTTTCCTAAATTCTTTAATACAAAGCAAGACGTCTTGAATGTTATTACCGAATATCCAGCAGAGACAAAAGTATTCTTGCAGAAGTGCATTGATGAGCGCTTTGATTGGATTACCATCAAGAAACTCGAAACAGGCGAATCCGGAGTAACCGATTCCACTCATCGTATCCAGGAATTAAAAGATGATCGCACGCAAGAAATAACCGAGAGATATCAGGAAGAATACAAAGAAGATCCGAATTGCAAGCTTTTTAGACTCGGTTTTACTGTTGAAGAGGCTCAAAATCTTGTTACCACAGCGTAGTAACGACCATCTTTACAGGAATTTGCATTAAGCATAAACTATAAGTAACAAAACATAAAAAATATTTTCGGGGACGCCCGAATTTATCGAAGCGGCAGTTAGGTGCCTAACCATCTAATTGCCGCTTTTGTTTTTTAGGAGAAGACATGGTAAGCCCTACAAATCAAGAAATGCTCGACGCTGTCAATACCGCGATTTATGCAATATTAAATGGTGGGGCAGTTCAATCCTATAGTATTGGTGGGCGTAATATTCAGAAAGCATCGTTAAACGAATTATACACTTTGCGTAGGAAATTAGAGGCAGACATCGCCGCGGGAAATGGATCCGGCAGGACCTACGCTAAATTTATGAACGCTGATGATTAAAGACATAGTAAAAAGAAAACAAACCAAGAAAACCTTTTCCGATAAGGTCGATGATTTTATCGGAATATTTTCTCCCTTAGTAGCCGCGCGCAGGAGATATTTTCGTTTTATCTCCAGGCAGATGTTCGGCGCCTATCGCGGTTCCGAAGCCGGAAGGTTGAGAGGTTCTTGGACTCCTGGCGGTGGATCAGCCGATAGAGATCTATTACCGGAATTAGCGACTTTGCGCGAAAGAAGCCGGGACCTGGTACGCAATGACGGTATCGCTTCCGGTGCAGTAGATACGATCACCACAAATATTATTAGCTCTGGGATAAGGCCCCAAAGCACTCTTGATAGAGAGTCTTTAAAAATTAACGAAGATTACGCTGATCAATTACAAAAGCAAATTGAGAAAATCTGGGAGCGCTGGGTTCCGTACGCGGATGCCGGGGAAAGAATGAATTTTTATGAGATAGAAGAACTTTCCGAGCGGTCCCGGATGGTAAATGGCGAATCTATTATCATCCCTTTACGGCTCCCGGGATCCAATCGTAAGCGGCCATATAGTTTCGCATTGCAGGTTGTAGAGGCAGATCGGCTTAATACTCCTATGGATCTTTACGCGGATAAGAGCGTTCGTCTTGGTGTGCAAATTGGTGAGTATGGAGAACCACTCGCTTATTATATCCGCAATACTCACCCCGGTGATATAACTTACGCGACAAATTTAGGCAATAACAGTCTTAATAGCTTTATACGATATCCGGCGTTCAATGACCTCGGGGATCCGAATATCTTTCATCTTTACCATTTAAAACGTTCCGGACAAACCAGAGGTGAGCCTTTCTTTGCGCCGGTGCTTAATCTTTTTAAAGACCGCTTTGAATATATGGAAGCAGAGATTGTGGCTTCCCGGGTAGCGGCATGTTTTGCGGTATTCATCAAGAAAGAGAACGCCTACGAAGTGAGTGTTAACAGATCATCGCAGGACTCTACAGGGAAAAGGATCGAAGAATTAAGCCCTGCCATGGTGGAGTATCTTAATCCCGGTGAATCCATCGAATCGTTTAACCCGAATCGCCCCGGAGGAACTTTCGGACTTTTTATGGAGAGGATCCTTCGGGATATCTCTTCCGGGTTAAATATTCCCTACGAAATCTTAGCCAAGGATTTCTCAAAATCTAATTATTCAAATACCCGGGCCGCATTACTCGAGGCGCGCAGATTCTTCATGATGCAGCAGCGTTTTGTCGCGGATAAATTAGGTCAACCGGTATTAATAGCTCTTTTAGAGGAGGCTTATCTTAAGGGAGAGCTTCCGATTTTAGATTTTTATCGCAATCGCGAGGCATACGTTCGCACTCGCTGGATCGCGCCCGGATGGCAGTGGGTGGATCCGCAGAAAGAAGTTGCAGCTGCTGTAGATGGTATCAATAACAACATCTCAACCTTAGCCGAAGAAATGGCAACGCAAGGCCAGGATTGGGAGGATACCTTAGAACAACGCGCCAGAGAGCAGAAGAAGGTTAAAGAACTCGAAGATAAATACGGCATAAAGTTAGCGCCGCAACCTACGACAATAAAGCAACCACCGGCAGGGAACGCTCCAGAGGATCCTTCAGCTGATCCGGGAAATGACCCTAAACCGGGAGATGAATCAAATGGATAAAAAGAAGGCGAAAAACATTAAGGAACCAGAAAAGAAAAAGGAAATTACAGTGACAATTGCACCTAAGGGAATGATGGTTAAAGCAAAAACTTTCATAGTATCACTTTTTAAGAAGCAATTATAAAGGGGGAATCAAGATGCCAAAGACTGAATTTTTAAGATCGAATATAGCCCAGGGCATAGAAGAGGGCGCCAAGGGAGTAGATCCTAGTTTCAAACACGATAAGGGTAAGGGCGCTATTTTTGGTTATGCCGTGATCACTAAGGGCAAGCTCAACGAACAGGATGTTCGCGATTGGGAGATGGACGAGGTGTCCTTAGATCAAATTGTTGTCTTAGGCAATAAAAACAGCATAGGAATTAAATCCCGATTTGGTCACCCCAATATGAGTGGCGAGGCATTAGGAACGTTTTTGGGCCGGGCAAAAAATTTCCGCAAGGATGGCGGCATAGTGAGAGCAGATCTATATTTTGATGAGACCGCATATAAGACCCCCAATGGCGATTTAGCAACATATATTTTAGATCTTGCCGCAAGTGATCCGGAGTCTTTCGGTACATCAATAGTATTCTCGGCGGATTTTGAAGTGCGACTCGAGAAGGATGGAACCCGAAAGAAAGATGAGAAAGGAAAGGAGCTGCCTAAATTAGTTAGGTTTAAAAAATTATATGGCTCTGACGTTGTTGATGATCCCGCAGCCACGAAGGGATTATTTAATATATTTTTCAATGAAAGCGTGGAGTTGTCAGCAAAAGCCACAGAGTTTTTAGATAAATTACTTTGTAATCCCGATGCATTGGAACGCGTGATCAGTTTTCTCGAGAGGTATCGCGAGAATCGGGTGGATATAGATCAGGTGGCAAAAGGAAAAGTAAAAACAGGAGAAGCATTAACCAAGGAGGCTAAAATGCCGGTAGAAATGAAGGATCTAACCGTGGACCAGTTAAGGAAAGAACGCCCTGACCTGGTAGCGGCGTGTCATCAGGAGGGAACAAAAGAAGAGCGTTCAAGGGCCTTAGCAATCGTTAAAAATGCACATACCGAATTTGCTGGTATGGGCATGGAAGCGATTGTCGAAGAATCACTGGAAAGCGGAAAGACCGTTGATGCCTCGTTGGCCGCGATGAGGAAAAAGAGGCTCGATGATCTCTCTGCCAAGGGTAATAAGGCGCCCGGGGCCGATACAGAAGTACCTGCCAAGAAAACGCATCTTGAATTGGCAAAGGAATACGCAAAAGAGCACAAATGCAGCATCGTAGAGGCTCTGCGGGCAACGGCTGAACCGCGTAAATAATCGCCGAGGGGATATCGTGTTTAATTCACGTGAAATAAATTAACCAAGGAGGATTCAGATGTCACAGGAAAATGTAGGAGTTAAGACGTTTACGGCGACAGAGGCATTAGAAGCCTATCGCCGGGTAAAATTAACCACCGGAAGCGGAACCGCTGTTGAGTATGCGGATGCCGGTGAAGAATTTATTGGTATTACCGCTTGCAAAGCTGCACTGGGCGAAAGCGTTCCAGTAACGTTACGTTCAGCATCCAGAACATATAAAGCTGTTGCAGCCGAAGTGTTGGCTGTTGGGGCAGTTTTGTATGGTGCCAATGATGGCAAAGTGCAGGATACCGCTTCTGGTACCGCGCAAGGCACAGCATTAGAGGCCGCAACTGCTGATGGCGACGTCATTGAGATTCTATCAAATAATGGCGCTGCCGGAAATATCGGCCCGAGCTCTTTTGTTGATGAAGCTGCCAACAACGGAGCAGTTCCGATTTTGATCCGCAAGGTCTGTAATTTCAACGCAACCCCGGATGCAATTGCCGTGGCCACAGCCGCTCGCAAGTTACGCATCTTGGATTGGTGGATTCGCGCCATCGATACTACGGACAGCAATATTACTGTTAAAAACGCCGGAACGTCAATATCTACTGCCGTTTTGGCAAAAGGTGCCACAGCAGACGCGATTGTGCGTGCCGCTAGCATCGTAGATGCCCAGGCTGAAGTCGCATCAGGCGCAGCGATTACCGTAGAATCATCTGCTGCAAGTGCGGATATCGAGCTTTATATTCTCGCAATACCCGTAGCCTAAGCAGTAGGAAGGTAATAAAAGGTTAACCCGTGTATCAAATACAAAACAGCAACACTAAAAAGGAGGATTCAGATGCCAGGTATTGATTATTCAGGATCGAGGGCTACGCCTAGATTGGATCTTGGGGCGGCAGTCATGGAGTTCATGCAGCAGGATAGCGATTATATCGGGACGAAAGTTTTCCCGGTATTTCCTACCAAAGTAAAAAAGGCCACTTTCCCGGCAATCACCCGCGAAACAATCGCACAGACGGGTGATACCAAGAGGTCAGCAAGAAGCAATTACAACCGCGGAAGCTTCGGGGCAAAGGATAAAACCTATTCCTGCGAAGAGAACGGATGGGAAAGCCCGGTTGACGATTCCGAAAGAAATATGTATGCCAGCGATTTCGATGCCGATTTGACGGCCACAAAGATCGCCCTTGGCGTAGTGTTAAGGAATCAGGAAAAAAGGATCGCGGACAAACTTTTCAGCACTAGCACATTCACCGGAGCAGCTCTGTATACCGACATTTCCGGCAGCGCTCCTTGGGCCACGGTAACCTCTAAAGTTATCGCAGCCGTCCGCGCAGCAAAGCAGAAAGTGCGCGCAAATTGCGGTCTATTGCCGAACGCAATCGTCATGAGTGCAACGAATAGAGATCGGCTTATTGCTTTGGATGAGGTGAAAGATGCCATTAAGTATACATCCAGAACAACCGAGCAGGAATTGATCAACGCTTTGGCTGATCTTTTAGGCGTGAAATACGTTCTTGTCGGCAATGCCATCAAGAACAGTGCCAAAGAAGGACAGGCATTCTCCAGCGCCGATATTTGGTCAGCGACTTATGTTTCTCTGGCCGTGGTCGCGGAAAATGCGCTTGATCTTTCTCAACCGTCAGTTGGCCGTACATTCCTTTGGACCCAGGATTGCCCGGACAACGCGTTTGTTGAACAGTATCGCGATGAGGATATCAGAAGTGACATCTTCCGCGTACGTCAGCACACGGATGAGAACCTGGTGGATGCATATTTCGCGCATCTACTGAAAGTAGCGTAACCGTAAGTAAAAGTCCATTGCCTCGGGGAAGAAATTCCCCGGGGCGTGGTTTTTAAGCCATGACTTTTAAGACACAAATGGCCGCAGATGCGGCAAATGCAATTTTAAACGGCGATGAGTTTGCTGAAGCGATAACCTACACCAGTAAGGGCGGTACCGCTAAATCTATTAAGGCTATCGTTGAACGCAAGAGAATTTCGCCGGCAAGTGAAGACACAGGCCGCACACTTATAGATCAAGTTGAGATCTTTATCGCTAATGACGCTACTTATGGCGTGACATCGATAAACAAGGGCGGAGATACGGTCTCCTTGCCGGAACGTATTGGCGGTTCAAATATAACATGGAGCGTAACTGATATTTTAGGCCAGGACGCGGGAATCTGGCATTTATTGATTACGAAATAATATGTCCGAGTTAACGGCTGAAATAAATACGAACAATTTAGAAAAAGCCTTGAGGCTATTCCCAAAGGAATTGAAATATAATATTGCCGATGGGATGGATCATATTAGCCGTAAATTCTTAAATACGTTTCGTAAATCACGGTTACAAGGTCCCCCGGGAGTACGTTCAGGATCCCATGGTATATTTGGCTATTTTCACCGGGCAAGTTTAGTATCGCAGGACATTGAGGGCATGGGAATGGAAATTTTTACCGATTCAAAGATCGCCCGGATCCATGAAACCGGCGCCACAATCACTAACCCTGGTGGAGGTAAGATCGCCGTACCTTTGTCCCGAAGAACGGAAATGTTCCAGGCCGATGGAAGGTTAAAGCAGAAATTTCGCCGTCCGCAGTCAATAAACAGTGTTAAGAAGATCTCTTTGAATGGTAAGGGATATCTGGCAAAGATCGCAAAAAAGGCCAGGACAATAACGCCTATGTATATCTTAAAAAACAAAGTTAAAATCAAACCGCGCCTCGGTTTTATTCAAACGTGGGACGATATGCAGAATGTAAGAATTGAGATATTAAATAAATCGATTAAGGATACGCTGGAGAAAACATTTCTATGAGCACGTCTTTGCGCGAATATATTTTAGCAAATCTTAAAACTACTCTTGAAGGCATAACGGTTGTCGGAGGATATAACAACACCATTTTAAGTGTTCAGCGTTGGAATCAAAAAGGCAATCCGTTGCAGGCAGTGCCATGCATCGTGATTAATTCTGGATTAGAGGAAAAGAAACCGGAGCCTAACCCCCAGGCAACATGCAAATTCTCGGTATATCTCGATGTCTGGATGAGGCAAGACGATGACGCCACAGATCCATCGGATAAGGTTTTGGCCAGTCTCTTGGCTGATGTGGAAAAAGTCTTAATGGTAGATCCTACGCGCGGAGGATATGCCGAAGATACAAACATAATAAATAATACGCCTTTTGAGACCGTTGATGGTCAACCAAGTTTTGGCATTATTGTTGAACTCGAAATCATTTATAAGCATAAATTAACCGACCCAACGGTCTATGTATAGATTAATTCACGTGAAATAAATTAACCACAAGGAGGCTTACGATGTTAATCAGAAAGAGGCAATTGGCGGCAAAGGTTGAAGCGGCAGAGGGAACAGCGGAAACGTTGGCCGCGGCCGATGCTAAATTATTGGTTTATTCTCCCAAGGTGACGCACGATGTGGAGTTTTTTACCCGTAATCCGGTAAGATCTTCGTTCTCTGGCATGGGCAAGGTCGCTGGCAGAAGGCCCGCGGGCTTAACCTTTAGCATGGAATTGAGAGGATCCGGGACCAAAACAACCGATGCCGAATGGGTAAAGTTATTAAAAGCATGCGGCTTTGAGTCCAATGTCCTTAAATCTAACGCCATTGGCGCTATTACCAGCGGTCCTTTTCAACATGGCGAGACCATCACCGGCGGCACTTCCAGCGGCAAGGGTCGCGTTATTATTAACACAGCAACCGGCGCTACAAAAGTTTATTATGTCGTGATCAGCGGAACCATACAATCCGGCGAGGTCATCACTGGCGGCACTTCTGGAGCATCAGCAACCACTTCCGGAGCTGCCGTTACCGAAGGCCAGGAATATAGGCCCATAAGCACCACTGTTTCATCTTTGACCATGGGGTGCTATGAAGATGGCGTGCTTAAACTCATAAAAGGCGCCCGCGGCAGCGTAAAGTTCAATTTCAAGAGTGGCCAGCCGGTAATGCTCGATTTTACATTCCAAGGTGTAGAGGCTGGCATCACGGATGTCGCATTACTGTCTGGGATCACCCATGAAACCACTAAACCCCCAGCATTGTTATCAGCTGCTTTGGCGCTGGATACTTATGCCGCGCGCATTGGGGAAATGAATATCGATGTCAATAATACATTGTCCAGCCGGGATGATATTAATGATCCCCGGGGCCTGTTGTCGTTCCAGATTACAGACCGGAATATTTCCGGCAGTCTGAATCCGGAAATGGTGACAGTGGCGGCGTATGATTTCTATTCGAAGTTTGTCGGGAATACTGAAATCGCAATTGCGATTAGTTTAGGCGCCACAACCGGCAATATGTTCAAGTTCTTTGCTCCAAAAATGCAGTTAACCAAGGTAGATGATGAGGACAGGGATGGCATGCAGCTGGCCAAATGCTCATTTGATTTAAACGGAAGCGTAAACGGGGATGATGAGTTCAGCTTTATTCAACTTTAATTAGAGGAGGTAGAGAGATGTTAACAGGAATAAACATTTATGAGGCAAAGCCGTACGTATCAAAATATGATCCGGATAAAGCGAACCCCACAACGTTTCATATAGGGTCATTAGATCCTTTTTTGAGATCGTATGTTGAGGATCAGACCACATCGTTAAAAATCAGTTCGAAGAACCCGAATGATCAGGCCGAAGCGAATATCTTGATCAGCAAGAAGAACCTTTTAGCGGTTAAATTCGGGATTCGAGATATTGAGAATTTCGGAGATCCCCAGACAAAGAAGCCGGTAAAATTCGAATCAATCAGCACGTCAATCAACGGGAAGAATTATCCGGCTGTTTCTGATGAAATAATCAAGATGTTTCCAAAAGAGTTAATCGATGAATTAGCGGAGGTCGTCCTGTCGGCCAATAAGTTGACCGAGGAAGAAGCAAAAAACTGATCATGGCAGTTCAGGTCATGGATGCTGGCCTGGATTGCCGAAAATGCACCGACGACGATAAGATCGAACGTGGGTGCAATACAGATTCACCGATTCCCGGCTATTGGAAATTCGATGATTTTGAGACGAACAGATGCCCGGCTAAACAGATAACAAGAAAGAGCATTAAGTTGCTCGAAGCTTTTTTATATTATAAGCAGGGATATTTACCTAATGCCGGTGGATGGATGGATCAACCGGCAAAATTATTTGAGGCGTTTGAAGTAGTTGAAGCGGAATTGGACAAGATAAGAGATAGGAAGGAGAAAGAAGGCAATGCCCACAAATAGAGAATTAGAAATAATCATGAAGCTTAAGGATGAGATTTCTAAAAAACTCCAGGGGGTTGAGGGCGGCCTTCGTAGATTCGCCAATTCTGCCCGGGAACTGGGCCAGACCCTAAGATCTACCGGAAAAGAGATCTCCCAGATGGGGAGTGCTTTAACTATGCTGGGTGCCAGCATAACCGGACCCATGATGCTTGCCTTTAACAACGCCGCGCAGTATTCTTCCGCGGTATCTTACCAAATTGAGCGCGCGAAGGGTGCCACGCTTCAATTTCAGATATCAATAGCTAATGCATTGGTCCCGATAATGGAGAAATTTACCAATATCCTTGGCAATTTGTTGAATGCCTGGAACAGTCTTAGCCCAGCGACTCAACAGCAGATCGTTCAGGGGGCCTTTATGGTAGGTACTTTCTTGACGCTCGGCGGAGGCGCTGTTTGGCTTATTGGTAAATTAACGACTCTTACCGGAACTGTCATTAACCTGGGAGGTAAATTTTTAAGCCTCATGCTCGCCAATATTCCCTTGACTATAATTATCGCTTCCGTGGTCATTCTTATAGCCTTAATGTTTAAATTCAAAGGCGTTGCGGATACCGTTATGAGCACGCTGGAAGTATTATTTTTATTCTTTATGAATGGACTCGAGGCTATCAGATTAGTTTTTTCCCGCGTCATTGCATTTATCTTGGGAGGATTTGAAAAATTATATACATTACTCGGGAAGATCCCGGGACCTATAGGAAAAATGTATCAATCTATAGCCGAGGGAATGAAGAAAGCCCGGGAGGAATTGGATAAGTTCGGAGATGGAGCTTTACCGCACCTTGAGAAGAATACCCAGAAAATAGGCCAAATCTTTCAAACCGGCGAGGGCGATTGGTCCCGCGGATTCGATAATTTAAAAAACGGCATCGCCGGAACATTCGATTGGCTTGGTAAGCTGGGAGATAAGTTTACCGACATAAAGACAACCATATACGATTGGAGCATGGCGGTAAAAGACATAATCCAGAATCTTGCTCAAGGTTTAGAAAATACCATGTCTGATCTATTCTTTGACATTGTTACCAGCAAATTTGACGATTTGGGTAAGGTCATTTCTGATTTTGGCAACCAGATGCTTAAGATGATCATCCAGGTATTAATGAAGATGTTGCTGATAAATACCATCGGTAACATAGGATTAGGTAAATTCGGTAAACTCGCGCAATACTTCCATGAAGGTGGCATCATCCGGGCTCACAGCGGTCTTGCTGTTGATGAGGTGCCTATTATCGCCCAAACCGGCGAAGGGGTCCTTTCCCGGAAGGGTATGTCTGCCTTGGGCCGGAATAACTTTGATCGGCTTAATAGAGGTGATTCACTTGGCGGAGACGTAACAAACCAGCCAATTGTTGTGATACAGGCTTGGGATGTCCGCGATATACAGAGAAATTCAAAAGCTATTGAAGGAGTAATTTCCAACGCTTTGGACAGGCGGAGTCCGTCAATGCAGAAATTTCGCCGTAAATAGGAGCTAAGATGTCAGAGTTCTCATACAATTGCGATTTCCCGGTAGAAGAAACAGTAATGCAGAAGACCGTAGTGTCTGAATTCGAAAATGGTTTTGAGCAACGCCGGCAAAAGTGGGCCAATCCTTTAAGATCATTCAATTTGGTATTCTCTTGCAGGACAAAAACAGAGATGGAGAATGTTCGTAATTTTTTCACAACTAAAAAAGGCGCGCTGACTTCTTTTACCTGGACTAATCCGAACGACAGCGTTGAATACACGGTGCGGTTTAAAGAAGACAGCTTTAAATACCAGCAGATTTCATATCGAATTTATGATTTTGAGCTGGAATTAATCCAAGTGAAATGATTACTATCAATACTACCACTAAGAGTCAAAAGAACGCTTCAACGAATAAGCCGATATATCTTTATACCATTTTCGACTACGATGGGGTTGGCTCTAATCTTTATTTCGCGGGTTACGATACGGATATCATCTATAACGGAATAACCTATACCAGATTCCCTATAACTCATGAAAGTATTGGAGAGAATTCCCAGGGCGAAATCGAAGGGGTAAAGATATCGGTATCAAACGTTAGTCAAGCTATACAGACTTATCTTGAGCTTTATGATTGGAGGAAAAAGAAGGTTACCATTCGTATGGTATGGGCAGATCAGCTTGCCGACACGGATGCGTATATAGATTTTACCTATTTTATCGATAATTACATAGCAAACGAGAAGGTTGCGGAATTCAATCTTTTACCTAAGACCGATGTCCTGGACGTCAATGTGCCGGCCCGGGTATATTCGCGCAATTATTGTTCGTGGAAGTTTAAATCAACCGAATGCGGATATTCCGGTGCCACGACAACTTGCAATAAGACTAAGGCAGCATGTAAAGCCATGGCCGGAGGATCTAACTATCTACGTTTTGGGGCCTTTCCAAGTATTCCTACAAGACGTATATATGTGGGGTAATTATGTTGACTCAAGTAGATGAAAAAACCGTAATTGACAAGTATCTTGGTACCCCTTATTTGCATGGAGGTAGAACCTTAGATGGACTGGATTGCTGGGGGCTTATCAAGCTGGTATACGCGGACAGAAGCATAAAGCTTTGGGATATTGACGAGGTTTACGCAAAAGACTGGTCCCGGAAAAATAAAAACCTATTCATTGAAAACTACTGGAGAGATTGGGAGAGGGTTATTAATCCGGGATTGTTTGATGTTGTGCTTTTTAAAAATAACCACGGGATAACTAATCATGCCGGAATAATCTTAAATGAAGAAATGTTTTTGCATTGTCGGAGAGGCGGTACGGTAGTGAGTAAATTATATGATTGGGAAGATAAGATAGAGGGATTTTACCGACATAAAGGACAAAATGGTTAAGATTACACTTATACCTAATATTTTAAATCACGATGGCCGCGTTTCCGCTACTTTGCCATTTGTCAGGAATCTTCCGCTTAAAGAATATATTAAGCTTTCAAGCTTCAAAGCTGATGGATGGAAGATAATCGTTTCCGGGAAGCAAATAAAAGACCTAAATCAGTCAATAGACAATGAAGATGAGATTATTATAACCCCGGATGTCCAGCTTGAAGCCATCGGAGCATTCTTGTATTGGGCATTTGTTACCCATTGGTTTACTACCCTGGTAGTCATTGCTACTATTGCCACAAGTGTTATCAGCTTAATGATGGCCCAGGGTATCCGCGCGCCAAGTTTTGGCACTGTAGGTGATGGTTTGGATGAAAGTAGTCCTACCTATGGATGGGATGGTATATCAACGCAACAGGATGTGGGGATCCCCGTACCTATCATATTCGGAGAACACAAGGCCGGAGGCAATCTTGTTAGCCAATTTATTTCAAGTGACGGCGATAAAAATTATCTTAATGTCCTAATTGCTCTTTGTGAAGGTGAAATAGAAAGCATATCTGATATCAAAGTAAATGATCAGCCTATCGCTAACTTTTCCGGGATCACCAACACTACTAAGCTCGGGACATCAGCCCAAGCGGTAATACCTAACTTTGAAGACCTGCATAGTACTTATAGTGTGGGGGTAGCATTAAACACACTAAACAGCAACCACATCTATACTACCGACGGAATTGATATTGAGGGATTTGATGTCTTATTAACGCTTCCGAGCGGCTTATTTCAAACCGATTCCGGGACCGGAGCAATAAATAGTTGGGAGGTAACATACAAGGTTGAGTACAAACTGCATGCGGATAGTTCTTGGACTAATCTTGGAAATACCACTATATCCGATAAATCAAGAACCGCACTGCGCCGGACATTCAGTAAGCGCGGGCTAACTCCCGGTCAATATGATATCAGGGTTACAAGGGTGTCTGATGCCAGTACGCTTGATCCGGTCAAAACAGGAGATCTCACCTGGAGCAGCGTTGACGAGGTGACTACCGATGATTTGTCTTATCCCTATACCGCATTATTGGGGATAAAAGCCTTAGCCAGTGATCAGCTTTCCGGGGCAACTCCCAACTTTTCAGCGGTCGTAAAAGGCAAAAAGATACTAGCTCCAGATATCCGATATGGTGGCAATCCTATTTCTTGGGAGGACTACTATTGGGATGATGTAAATAGCCTTTGGAAGAGATTGTCTGACGATGCTTCCTGTACCTGGGATGGCGTTTCTTATGTAGAAACCTACTGTGCTAACCCGATTTGGTGTCTTAAATATTTACTTACCGATACCCGGTTTGGTTTAGGGGAATTTATAGCATCCAGTAATATCAATGCAGGCCAGTTCCTTGATATGGCAAAATATTGTGACACCAAAGTAAGCGATGGTAATGGAGGATATGAGAAACGCTTCCGGCTTGATTTAGTAATAGATGGATCCACCAAGGCTCTTGATGCCATTCTACAGATCTGCGCCACCTTCCGGGCATTTCCTTTTTACTCGAATGACAGTATCAGCATAGTAATAGATAAAGCTGGTACTCCTGTCCAGCTTTTTGGTATGGGAAATATTATCAAGGATAGTTTTCAGCAATCTTGGAAATCCGTCAAAGATGTTCCGAACGTTATTGAGGTGCAATTCCTCGATAAGGATCTTGACTATAAGCAAGAAACAATCGCGGTAATTGATGAGACTGCCCTTGCCGCGGGAGATCCTATGCGTAAGAAGCAGATTAAAGTATTCACAACCCGCAAAAGCTACGCCTTACGTGAGGGCAAATATGCGCTACTTAATTGCAAATATGTAAACAGATCCGTATCATTCAAAGCCGGCATGGATGCTATAGCTTGTCAGGCCGGAGATATTATAAGCGTGGCCCATGATGTTCCACAATGGGGCTTTTCCGGCCGGGTTCAATCCGGATCAACCACCACAAAGGTTAAATTAGATCAAAGCGTCACAATAGAAGCCGGCAAAACCTATAAAATTATGGTTAGATTTGCTGACGATACAATTGTGGAAAAGACCGTTAGCGATGCAGCCGGGACCTATACAGAAGTAACGGTAAGTGTAGCCTTCAGCCAGGCGCCAGCGGCCGGAGATATCTATTCTTTTGGTGAAAATAACAAAGTTAAAAAGGATTTTAGGGTAATAGGGATTAAAAGGGAGAATGAAGGTGAAGTTGAAATTCTTGGCATTGAATACAACAGTAACATTTACGATACAGATTCGATTACCATTCCAACCAATAACTCTTCGTCCTTGACGTTAACCGTTCCACCTGTCACTTCACTTGAATTGACTGAAGGGGTTGCGGTATTACCTTCCGGTGTCGTTAAAAGCACTATAGAGGTTTGGTTTCAAAAACCGGACGATATCGGCTGTCAAAATAAATATTATTATGCAAAGATATTTCTTTCCGATGATGGCGGAGTGAGTTATTACCCGGTAGGGGTATCTTATGGCATTAATTATACAATCGATAAAGAACTGATTAAGAATACGACCTATTATGTTAAGGTGCTGACTGTTTGCACAAATGGCATGGAGGGGATTTTAAGCGATGCGCCAACAGATAGTATCTTGATCCAGGGACGCCAAACGCCCCCGGCATTAGTTACGGGATTCGCTTATTCATGGGGATCAGAATTGGAATTGACCTGGGGAAGCGTTACCAGCTTGGATTTAGCCGGATATGAGATTCGTGATGAGGATTCGAATTGGGGGACTGACAGTATTCATCTTATCTTTAGGGGGTTGGCAAACAAGAAAATATTAATACCTGCGACTCGTTCCCCGGGTACCTATTACATAAGGGCATTTAATTCAAGTAAGATATATTCGATATCTTCGGCATCAGTGACTCCGGCAAACGCCGCGCCGGCAGTTCCTACCGGGTTAGGCGTAGATATCTTTTTTAACATCGCAAGATTGTATTGGACTGACCTTTCGGCTACCGACATTTTAAATTATGAAGTTTGGGTATCAAAAACAAACGCCTGGGCGGGTGAAGAGACCCTTCTTTCTAAGGTATCAGGTAGAAATTGTACCGTTCAAGGTGAGACCGCTTTAAATGGTATAGCCGATGATGATGGTATTGCCAATACCGATTATATAACTGACTTGACACTTGCCGGATTTGGCACTGATTATTGGGTGGGCAGTTATGTAGAGATCATTTCCGGGACCGGATCCGGACAGGAAAAGAAAATTACCGGATACAATACCACCACAGGGAAATTTACCCTAGCTTCTGCCTGGACTACAAAACCAGATACAACCTCTAAATTTTTCGTACACTCCACAAGATATTATAAGGTGAGAGGCGTAGATAGATATGGCGAGGGAGCGTTGACATCTTCCGTGGAGGTAAAGTTTATTGAATTTACCGAGAGTATGCTTTCTGATCAGGCAATAACTGGCCGTAAGATATATGCTTCAGATATTATCACTTTATCAGCGCAGATAAAAGACGCGATCATTACAAGCGCAAAGATTTTGAGCTTGGATGGGAGTAAGATTACCGCTAATTCGATAACAGTATCGAAATTGGCCAGCGATGCGGTCCCACCTAAGACCTTTTATCAGAATGACGCTCCTACCACCGGCATGAACACCGGAGATTACTGGGTAGACACAAATGACAGCAATAAGCTTTATATCTATCAATCCAGTACGTGGGTAGAGGTTTCTTCCGGGGGCGGTGCCGGTGGAGGCATAACCGTATTTAGACAGACATCTATTCCTACGTCTACGAGTGCCGGGGATTTGTGGATCGATACAGATGATGGAGATAAGTTATATCGCGCGACAAACGCCGGAGACACAACGATTGCTGCCGGACATTGGGAGCAGATCAATATTGCCACCGCAACCGGATGGGCGCATGCATCTGACATCACAAAAATAGACGGTGGGGATATCTATACAGGATCCATTACCGCTAACAAGATATCAGTATCCCAATTGTCGGCAATCGTAGCAGATCTCGGAACAATTACGGCCGGGACCATTACCGGGGCGACCGTTAGGACAGCTGCATCTGGGGCCCGGGTATTATTGGATACGGATAAGCTAGTCGCTTATGATGACGCAGCTGCCGAGGTTTTTAAGGTATTAATTACCGGAACTGATGTCGGAGATGTCATAATAGGTGATTTTGCCGGAGATAAGGGCGTTAAGTGGGATAAATCTACTGGCATTTTTGAAATGAGGGGTAAATTGAAGGCCACATCTGGAGATTTCACCGGTACCGTGAACGTGGGCACTGCCGGTAAAGTATATATAGATGGGGCAAACGAAGTAATTAAAGTTTACGACGCCTCGAGTAATTTGAGGGTTGAACTAGGGAAATTAAGCTAATGTCTGATTATGGATTAAGAATAAAAGATGCTGTGGGAAATATCTTACTTGCGATTACTGATCGGATCACTCGCTTTAGGTATAGTAATTTGGTATCGTCTGGCGCATCGGGAAATACAACGTTAAGCGATATTGCCGGTCTTTCATCAGTAGAATTCGGAATAGTAGTTAATGCGGCTTCATATACCACTACGCCGCACGCAGTAACAAGATCAGGGACGACATTATCATGGGCGCCCAACAGTGGAACTCAATACACATCAGGGGATACATTAGTATTTTTATTTTTATATACTTAAATGGCATACGGCATACGCATAAAAAATAGTAGCGGCGAAATTCAAATCGACGGAGATTACCGGAACCTTGAATATAAGCAAGGAGGTACCGGAGCCACGATTTCGCACGGAGGTACGGGTTACACCTATGCGACAACAATAGGTATAACGGCCAGTTCATTGGTTCCGCTTATCCTTATTCGCCCGGGAACATCAAGGTTTGTTACCTTGTTAAGCTATGATAAAAGCGGCAGCGATTATAACGGGTTTAAGATGACCACAGAAAGCGGCCAATCAGATACCATAGATTGGAAATGCTACCGCGAAACTACAACAAATAGTACCGGTTATGGGATGAGGATTTTTAATAGTTCTGGGGATGCGGTATTTCATTCAGCATCGGAATACTTAAAGATTCTTCAAATAAATAGCATAAGTTTAGGTAATCCTTCATTTAGTTCTTGGCCATACACGGATATAACGCATTCATCTTACAGCAATCCGTATTATATCTTAACTCCCATAGGGAAATGGATTACAGATTATGTTGGGCCAACGCCACCAATACCACCCGGCATGTATCATTTTTATGGAATGGTGATTGGGATGAAAAAATTAAGCTCAACTTCTGTTCGTGTGGGATGGTTTAATTTAGCAAATTACAATATTCCGGGAGCACCTTCAGGGACAAATACCGGATGGAATCCAACGGTTCAATTAATCGTTTGTCAATAGGAGAGGAAATGAGGTTTGTATTTTTAGTTTTTATTATCTTAATTTCAGGATGTGCCGCCGGTGGAAAAGTCGATTCCCATTTTAGAGAAAGCATCTATGTCCGCAAGAGCATGTGTCCACAACGCACAATGCCGGAATATCATAATTACGGAGATGTCGTCGATAAATCAGTATATCGAAGGATGCCTTCATACATGCAAGATTGCTATGAAAGGATTGAGCAATGACAAGAGAAAAACTGATAAATCTAAAAGAACAATTAGTGACAAAACTGGCAGAGGTTGAGCAGGGGATTGAACGGGCCACGTTCGCTAAGCATCAATTGATTGGAAGAATTTCACAGTTGGATGAACTCATAATAGAGATAGATAAAAAATCAACAGGGGGGTCGTAGTATGGATACCGCGGGGGCTATAGCGAGGACTGGAATAATCGATAGCGTTAAAGATCTAGGGTTTGGGGTTGGTTTTATGGCATTATGCTTTATTATCGTATTTTATATTCTTAGGCAACAAAAGGAGATCCTTGAACAAGCCAAAGAAGAGCGCGCGGTATTTTTAGATACGATTCGACAATTTACTAAAGCAATTGAGGAGCACACGTCCCAAGCGCGAGAATTTCACTCTACGATGGCCAAGGCTAACGAATTCCAACGAGAAGAACATAAAGACATGGCTGATTCGCAGAATTCAATCTGTCAGACACTATCGTTGGTTGCCGCAAAATTGGCCAGTTAAAATGGAATACCATAAATTTTGCCCGGAGTGCAAGGGTAGAATATTAACGATAGAACAGATGCGCGAAAACAAGCCATGCGAATGGTGTCAAAAGAAACATGGTGAGGATCCCGGAGAGGCGAAATGGCCGAATCCGGCGCAGGAGGTTAAATTACAAACCCATGGATACTAATCATTTGATCAAGCGTGAAGATTTTGTTAAGGATTTTCTAAAGATTATTGACCGGATATTATCACGGGAGTTGCCGAAGAAAGGATCAAACGAAGATATGATTCGGCAGTCGTATAACAGCATTTATATTCGGGTAAGGCATATCAATGAAGGGTGCCGGGCAATATCGCAGCCTAATAATGGCGATTAATTCACGTGAAATAATTAGAGGAGGTGCGACATGTTAGGACTCGTGAAACTCGTTTTAAGCGCTAATTTCTGGATCGGGGCCGTTATTTCAGCCTTAGCGGTGGTTGGTTACCTATATTATACCGGATCCACGCTGAATTGGAAGCCAGCTAAGAAGAAATAAGGGGTATAAAATGGCAGAGGTAGAGAAATTCGATCTTAAAAAATTCTTTTCAGGTTTTATTAGCCCGGTAACAAATGCCAAGAATGTGCAATTTCTATTATGGCTCGCTGTCATTGTTTTTGCCGGATTCACTATCTGGAGGGCCTTTTTTATGCCTACGCAGGCCCAGAGACAGACAACCGGGATCCTGGCGTTACCGGGGAGCCATGTAACCTATGCGCCCCAGCAATCGCAGAAACAAGAGGTAAAAAAGCGGCCTTGGTGGCTGCC
>Ga0172375_10004430_pt1 | contig 20753 bp, 18 predicted proteins | sample LakKiv1m_FD_114537 | JGI IMG/M metagenome (GOLD analysis project Ga0172375, IMG submission 114537) | Freshwater microbial communities from Kabuno Bay, South-Kivu, Congo - kab_092012_11.1m | ecosystem: Environmental > Aquatic > Freshwater > Lake | place: Democratic Republic of the Congo...
GATCCCGGGTATGTGGTAGGGTATACCACAATCGAAGTATTGTCAACCGCTTTTACGCCGAGCGGATGAACTCCAGGATCCTTGAGTACCGTTTTGACTGTTCGGCCGGATCGATGCCTCCGGCCTTCGGCAATATGGTGAAGATCAGATAAGCATTTGGGGAATCCGTGAGATCGGAGATGTTGATATCGTCAAGCGCGGTGCCGAGCCTGGCAAAAGTTTCCTTTATTTTTTCCGAAGAGCATTTCATAAGCTCTTTTGATATTGATATCGTTATTATCTCTATAAGAGGATAATAATATAACCGGCCGAAAGTCCCTTCTTCTTTGATAATGACAGGGCGTACGGCCTGTCCGATGCCTGAGGTATCCCGGCCCGGACCGGATGCAGGGGAGAAGGTAAAAATAAAATTATCTTTTTTATTTGCGGTATCTATAGGAACGTTCCCGACGATGCCAGGGTCTTTCAGCTTTTCGGCGAGATCTTCGCTGGTCGAGTATTCGATGCCGATCACGTTGTCCAGGAGATTCGCCATGCCGGGATGTTCTTCCTTCATCCTCTCTTTCCATTTGTCCAATTGGCGCAGTACCGCGCGCAATTTACCGGAACCCGCGGCCTTGTCCATGCCTTGAAGGGAACTGTTGACGGCGATGACCAGGCGTTTGCCTGAGTGAAGATACGACTCGATCCCTGCGATCAGATTGCCGGCGAGCGCTTCTTCGTCGGTTATGTTCCGTAAAAAATCCATAGAAGTTCCATCGTCCTTTGGTTCCCGGCGTATCTCATAATCCCTGCCTTCCCAGTGGCCCGGCACCCAGCTTGAACGGGCATCGTCCCCGCCGGTCCAGAAAAACGTGAAAACATTGCATTCTATAGGCAATTCCGCCTCATGCTGGCCGTTGGGGGCCAAGCGAAGAGGGATGAGGAATGCCTTTTTTTTGTCCCAATCCCCGCCGGCGTTTTTTACGCCTGCCCATAAGAACCCCGGCGCGCCGTGGCCGGGTGTCCCGACCAAAACCTTCACGGTCTGTTCCGGGCCTGCGGTCAAAGAGTCTTTATTCTCAAATGTCCATACCGCGTCGGCCTGAGAAGGCTCCTGCCGGGATACTGCGCGTTCTACATCCGGCCGTTCGGGCATCATTTCTGTGAGTTTAAGGATATCATTTATCGTTGCTTCGGTCCCTCCATGGCCTGTATTAAAGATATGCTGGGCTTCTTCCACCATAGGGTAAAAACCGTGTTCCAGGCAAGCCTTCGCTATCAGCCACACTGTCTGCGGGTCAAGGTCCTGTCCGACGTTGACGACGTTATGGACCTGCGGCATGCCTATCGCGGTGGCGTCGTTCAGGAACATGTTGTAATTATCGCCGTAATATGCCAGGAGCGATGCCCGTTCAGGAGAGATGCATTTCATGAGCCATGCCAGTGCAGTGCCTTTTGTACCGTGTGCTGTTCTAAAGATGCGGCGGTAGGCGTTAATGGCCGTGTCATATCGCAGGATCTCTTTTGAGTCGTACATCCTGTCCGTTTCGGCCATGATAAGGAAAATATTCTCTAACAGGTAAAGTTTGTCCTGACGGATCAGCTCTTGCATGATGTGCTCGATCACCCTGCGGTATACGAACTCTTTTGTTGCGAGCGTATTCAGGGCCAGGACGCCTCCTTTTTTAAGATAATTTACAAGTATGCCCGTTGTCCTTTGGTCAAGATGCGCGCCGAAAGGCGTTAAGGTATCGTCCAGGTCGAGCGAAAGGATCGGGCGCTTTTCCTCGGAGAGTATCGTTCTCATGCTGTCGGTCAGGGCATCGATCCGTTCATTATATGATGAGGATATCCGTTTCGACCGGTAAGACGGCCCATCGGCCCTTTTGAGCACGGCAGGCTGGTCATTATCAAAGAAGTGCAGGTTATCTTTTGTTAAGAGGTCTTCTATATCATCCGATCTGCGCGACCAGTTGTACAGGCCCCATGTGCCTGGAACATTATCAGGGGTTTCGTCTCCCATAACTGTCTGCAGGGTAAAGCAGGAGAAGTCCTCGTTCTTCATGGCCTCTATGACCTGGGACTCGATCGCTTCGGCATTATCAGCCATGTCTATGCCGTGGGCTTTAAGATATCCGCTTGCCTGAGGGCGGTCTGTATAAGAGCTTTCCAGAAGAGGCCATCTCTGCCTGAATGTCGGCGGTGTGTCATGGGTCGCCTCAACGACCATGACGTGCTTTTTGCGCGCCATTTTAGCTTCACGCCAGCCGACCGGGTTATATAGGAAAAAATTCGGAAGGTTTTCGGCCAATTTGTCGAGCATATCGCGGATGACCTTCGGTCTGTCCCCGATATCTTCTCCGATAAGAAGGGTGTTCGATGCGGCGGCTGTTCTGGCAAGGGCCTCGATTATCTCTTTCCCTTGTTCGGCGGCGGTGTTCCCGTCGTTCGGATAGAACGAGCCGTCCTTGGGATATTTGCCGATATCGATAAGCCATTCCGAGAAAAGGCCAAGTACATGGTCTATCCTGACGGCGTCGTAATATTGCGACATATACTGGACCCTGCGCACCCAGAACTCAAAAACCTCTTTTTTATGGTCCCACCACCGGAATGGATTAGACTGCCAGTTCTGTCCGTCGGGGGCTATGCCGGGTTCAGGAGGCGCGCCGGCATTTTTAGTGAAATCGAAATAATCCTGGTGCGCCCATACGTCCGAGGAGTTGGCCGAGGGATACATGGGCATATCGCCTATAAGGTATTTACCGCGCAGGCGGGCGTGGTCACGGACCCTTTGCCAGCGCACCGAATATTGCCATTGTAGATACTGGTAAAAAAGGATCTCTTTTTTATGGGATCCTTTATAATCGGCCAAGGCCTGAGCGTCGCGTTCTTTGTGGGCTTTGTCCCATTGCCACCATGGTTTGCCGTTGTAGTGGTTCAATAAGGAATGATATACGCTGTAGTCTTGGAGCCAGTCGCTGTTATCTTTTATGTAATTCTGAAATCCCTGAGGAGGCGTTACGGATATAGCGCCGTAGATCTCGTCGAAAGCGGACCTTAAACAGTGTTCTTTCAGCGCGTATACCAGCGGGTAATCGATCCTTTTGGCGGTCTTCATGGCCGATATCTTTTGCCTCAGCTGGCGTTCGATCTCGGCCTTTAGATCATCGCGGTCGATGCCGTCGGTGCCCGTGTGCCTGAAATGATAGATGATGCTCGCAAGATATTGTTCCGTAGTTGTATTTTGTCCTTCAAGCACTGATAACACAGTTTCTGTTCCTGAAGCGACGAATGATTCTACGTACTGCAGGAGTTTCGAATGGCCGATGAGTTCATCAAGCGGCAGATAAAAGATCGCGTTGTTGGCGAAAAGGCTTATGCCTGCGTAAGGGCACGGGTCGCTCTTATTTGTCTGCGTTGTGGGGAGCAGCATCGCCATGTCGGCATTCTGTTTTGACAAAAGATCTATGAACCCTTCGAGCCATTTTAAGTCGCCGATGCCCTGGTCATTATCTCTTTTCCCGGCGTAAAGCGGGCACAGTATACCGCCGCGTTTTTTTTGTTCCCACCACGGCGTGCCGCCGGTTACTGGCGCGGCGGTTTTTTCTGCCTCACTATTGTTTTCGGCAGTGCCTTTACCGGCATCGCCGTTAAATTGAGGGCCTGCTTGGGATACCGCATGTTTTTTTCGGAGTGTGTAGGTAACCGACTTAGTCACGCCGGATGCCTTGACCGATTCGCCTGATAAGTATTTCTGGGTTATCTCGAACCCGGCGTTATCAGCCATTCGTTCGAACCCTGGTTGGGTGAAATGATACAGATGTTCTAAAAGGCTGGTACCCGGGACCTCATCGTCATTTATAAAAGGTATACGGACGACCATAATGCCGTCATCAGAGAGTGATCTGCGCATAGCCTGTAGCGCCAGGAGCGGGTCATGGAGGTGTTCCAAACTACTGTAAGACAATATGACATCATAGCTTCCGGGCGTCAGGTCCGCGGCCGTTACGTCCTTGTCGTGGATAAGGATACCTTTGGCCCTGACGGACGATATGGCGGCTCCAGATATGTCCAATCCTTCCGCCTGCCAGCCTCTTTTTATAGCTTCTTCGAGCACGTAACCGTATCCGCAGCCGACTTCCAGTATCTTTCCTTTCTTTTTTGCGATCGCTTCCAATTCATCCATTCTCTTTTTTGCTATCTCTCGTCTGTCGGAGTTGTATTTGAACCCGGCAAGCGGGGACTCTTTATTGAAATAATCAGGCGACGAGTATAGTTTAGCCATCTCTCTGTCAGAGGGCCGCTTGCGCAGCCATGTTGTGCCGCAATGAGGGCACTTGACCATGGAGCATTCGATAGGGCCGCGACGGCCTTTTATGACGATCTTTCCTACGAGTTTATGGTCCCACGTCTGGCAGGACGGGCATTTATGGACCGTCTCCAGGTCGGATTCATCAACGGCCGGTATCCAATCGCAGGTTCTTTCTTCTCTGTAATCGCATAGAGCCGGCACTTTATCGATGGTTATGGGTTCAAGCTCGATGTCTATGCCGTTTTCGCTGTCTTTTTCGATGATAGCGTTGTATCTCTGGATGACCTGATCTTCGCCTCCGGCATTCGCGTTAAAGACCATAGTGACCGGGATGAGCCACTTGTATCCTTCGAAAATCTCCTGTCTTTCCTCAAAAGCGATCTCGATACGCGTGTTCTCGTCGCGGGAGGGGATTATTATCTCATTTCGGCAGAACTCGCGGATATCATTCCCTTTGGACGCCAGCACTTCCATGAGAGAAGAGATGAGGACCAGTCTGTGCTCATAATAGATATTGTCAGTAGACCAGAACGCTGAGGCGGACTGAAGATGGGACTCCCCGGCCTTTATCCGCTGAGCGTCCGGATATGCCCAGACGATATCGAGCGCGATAAAGGCGGCGATCATTACGCAGGATGTGATCTTGATCAGGTTTTTTGCGCGCATAAATATAAGTATTATACCTTAATAGGAGAGGGGCTGTGTCACAGATATGTAATAGTATGGTAATTGCAATGTCTTTTTATCCGACAATGCTTGACAATAGACTAAAGGGAGCCTAGAATGGGTTCCATAATATGAATTACAAGGGAGGAGATATGCGCACACTATTTTCTGTTTTGATCCTGACCGTAACGCTGGCTTGTTCTTTGTACGCAGTTGATGCTTTCGGAGCGCCTTCGTCCATTACATTCGATTTTGAGAATGATACGCAGAACTGGAATATCGCCGACTGGGCCGGAGAGCAGAAGGACTGCGTAGCGAAATCGCTGGAATTGTCCAATGAAAAAGTATCGAAAGGCGCGAACTCGCTTAAGATCATGTGCGCATTTCCCGGCGACAAATGGACCCAGGTGCCTCTGGAATTCGTAAGGGACATGGACCTTACAGGATATAAAAGTATTTCGGCTGACATATTCCTCCCTAAGCAGGCCAGGAGCTCGCTTTTTCAGGCGCGTATCATATTGACAGTAGGGCCCTGGTGGTTCGTTGAGATGAAAGCGCCTGTGCCGTTAAGGCACGGCGAGTGGACCACGGTCACGGCTAAGCTGGATGTCAGCGATCTTGATGAAGCGGGGCTGTGGCGTGTAAAGGACAAGTCGCAGGGCTTACTGGCGAATATAAACCGTGTCCGGAAAATAACGGTAAGGATCGAATATAACGCCAGCACCAAGAACGCCGACGCGCCTTATAAAGGGCCGGTGTATGTCGATCACATAGTCATAGAGTAACAGTTGTTAATATTCCTTGCCTCATGGTTTCGTTTGTGTTATACTCGGTGCGTATTTATAATTAGGTAAGAAGCGGTCCCAAAAGTATAAAGAGGAGGTGCCTGAGATGGGAAAATTCCTAAGCATAATCATTGGAGGTCTCGTCGCTATAGTCGGTATAATGCTTTTTATCCGATGGGTGCATCCGTTCATGTTGATAGTTAAAGGTATGCTTCCTGCCATGCTCATATTCGGCGGTGTCATCGCATTGATCGCCGGCCTGAGCGAGCTTAAAGACAGCGTAAAACCCAAAGACACAAAATAAAGCTCCTTATGCAGGGGGCGCATATATGACGCGCCTCCTGTAAATCTGCCGCGAACCGACCCACAACCTATTGTATTATCACGACGACTAAAACACTATATGTAGTATTTTTTGTTGACAGCCCTATGAGCGTGTGTTATACTCAACCCACTCAAGAACACGGGACCTGACAGATAAAGTTTTTGTACAAAGGAGGGGCTAAGATGGCGCTTAAGGACGATGATGTAAAGCTGACGGAGAACGCGAAGAAAGTTTTGGAGAAACGCTATCTGGCGAAGGACGAAAAGGGCGAGGTCGTCGAGACCGCTGCCGACCTTTTCAGACGCGTTGCCAGGAACATCGCCGAGGCCGACAAGCTGTATGACAAGAAGGCCGACCTGAAAGCGACCGAAGAGACATTTTACGGCATGATGAAAGATTTCGATTTCCTGCCTAATTCCCCTACATTGATGAACGCCGGGCGCGAACTCCAGCAGTTGTCCGCATGCTTTGTCCTGCCGATCGAGGACTCTATGGATTCGATATTCGAGACCATAAAAAGCGCGGCGCTTATCCATAAAAGCGGCGGCGGCACGGGCTTCAGTTTTTCTCGTCTCCGTCCCAAGAACAGCACCGTCAAGACCACAGGCGGAGTTGCCAGCGGACCGATCTCGTTCCTCAAGGTCTTTAACTCGGCCACCGACGCGGTCAAACAAGGCGGAACAAGGCGCGGCGCGAACATGGGCATATTGCGAGTCGACCATCCCGATATCCTCTAATTAAAAAAATGCAAAGAAAATGACAAAGAGATTACCAATTTTAACATATTCGTCGCGGTTACCGACGAGTTCATGGAAAAATTGCTCGCCGATAAAGAATATGACATCATTGACCCTCACACAAAGAAGCCGGTCGGTCAGCTCAAGGCCAAAGAGGTTTTTGAGCTGATGGTGAAGATGGCCTGGAAGAACGGTGAGCCCGGTATTATTTTCCTGGACCGCATGAACCAGTTCAACCCTACTCCTGACGTAGGTATGTACGAATCTACCAACCCCTGCGGAGAGCAGGTGCTTTTACCGTATGAAAGCTGCAACCTAGGGTCGGTGAACCTTAACAACATGCTGAAGGCGGATTCTAACGAGATCGACTGGGAAAAACTCAGCCGCACAGTGAAGAACGCGGTCCATTTTCTGGATAATGTCATAGATATGAACAATTATCCGCTGAAAAAAATAGAGCAGATAACCAGGTCCAACCGTAAGATAGGCCTCGGGGTCATGGGATTCGCGGATATGCTCATAAAGCTGAACATACCTTATAACTCAGAAGACGCCATAGCTCTCGCTGAAAAGGTGATGGCTTTTGTCCTTAAGAAGGCCCGGGAAGAGTCACGTGTCCTGGGAAAGAAAAGAGGGGTATTCCCTAATTTCGATAAAAGCATTTATAAGAACGGCAAGGAGGGAATGCTGCGTAACGCTACCCTGACTACCATAGCGCCCACAGGGACCCTTAGTATCATCGCCGGATGTTCCAGCGGGATAGAGCCGCTCTTCGCCCTGTCGTTCACCAGGAAGATCCTGGATAACCAGCAGCTGACCGACGTTAACCCTTATTTCAAGGATGTTGCCACGACGCGCGGGTTCTTTAGCCCCGAGCTTATGAAGAGCATAGCTGAAAAAGGGTCGATCGCGGAGATCGAGGAGATACCCGAGGACGTGAAAAAGGTATTCGTCATTTCCCACGACATAAACGCGATATGGCACGTACGCATGCAGGGGGCTTTTCAGAAGTATACTGATAATGCGGTCAGCAAGACCGTGAACTTCCATCAGGATGCGACCGAAGCAGATGTCCGCGAAGTATATCTGATGTCTTATAAGCTCGGCTGCAAAGGGATAACCACCTACCGCGACAAATCCAGGGAAGAGCAGGTACTGAACATCCAGACAACCGGTAAAAAACGTATAGAGGTCTCTCATATCGTTCCGCGGCCAAGGCCTGCTGTGACCATAGGTACGACCACAAAGATCACCACCGGATGCGGGAACCTGTATGTCACGATAAATGAAGATGAACAGCGGCTTCCGTTCGAGGTGTTCATGCAGATGGGCAAGGCCGGCGGCTGCGCGATGAGCCAGCTTGAGGCCATAGGCCGTCTTCTGTCGCTTGCCCTGAGGAGCGGCATCGATACCAACGTTATCGTCGAGCAGCTGAAGGGCATACGCTGTCCGTCGCCGAGTTGGGAGAAAGGCGGGAGGATATTTTCATGCAGCGATGCCATTGCCCGTGTCGTCGAAAAGCAGCTGATCAAAGCGAAGGAAGAGAAAAAAAGCGAGACTAAATCCGAGTCAGGACACGAGTCAAAAACCTTTGACCGCGACGACCATGGAGGCGTGGCCGTGCAGAAAAAACTCGGTAATATCGTCGGCGTGTGCCCGGACTGCGGGGCTGCGCTATATCAGGTCGAAGGCTGCAATATCTGCCACTCGTGCGGCTTTTCGAAGTGCGGCTGATATGAAACTTGCTATCATAGGCTTTCCCGGGAGCGGCAAGACGACTGTATTCAAGGCGGTGACGGACTATGCTTCCGGGTCGCGTCCGAACGAAGACCTCACCAAACCGCTTTTGGGCGCCGTCAAAATAAAGGACGAGCGCCTGAATAAACTGGCCGAGATATTCCAGCCGAAAAAGATCACGCCTGAGGAGTTCGTTTTTAATGACCTGCCCGGGTTCAATATTTCGCAGATAAAAAATGTCGAGACCATCATCCATGTCATCGGTGTTTTTTCCGGAAGGGATTATAAAAAAGACATCAGCGACATGGAAACCGAATTCATGATCTCTGACCTCGCTATCATCGAAAAGAAACTCGAGTCCCTTGAAAAAGAGATGAAATCGAAACCAACTCCTGATAAGGAGCTTGAAAGGGCCGGGATACTTAAGGCCAAGGAAGCGCTTGATAAGAACGCGCCTGTCAGGACGGTCTCTTTTACTAAAGAGGAGGATAAAGCCCTCGGCGGCTACCAGTTCCTGAGCAAGAAACCTGTTTGCATAGTGGCCAACCTGAACGAAGAGCAGGTCGCTTCCGGGCTCGGGCGCGAAATAGAAGAATATGGTAAGGCTAACGGTTATACGATCATCAGCATATGCGCCAGCGTCGAAGCGGAGATAAAAGAGCTCGATCCGTCTGAAAGGGTGGCATTCGCGCGCGAACTGGGCATCACGGAATTTTGCGCCGATAAGGTCGTCAAGGCTGCGCGCGACCTGGTCGGGCTGATCTGTTTTTTTACCGGATCTTATAAAGGCGATGAAGTGAGGGCCTGGCCGTTCTTAAAAGGAAGCACAGCGCCGCAGGCAGCCGGCAGGATACATACCGATTTTGAGAGGGGTTTTATACGCGCCGAGGTGGTCGCATACGAAGATTTTATAAAATGCGGGTCGTTCGCAGAGGCCAAAAACAAAGGCCTTTTGCGGCTTGAAGGGAAAGAATATATAGTCAAGGACGGCGACATCATCACGTTCCATTTTAATGTTTAAGCAGGGGGCAGAGTTCAGGGGTCAGATAAAACCACGTTTTCTTACTGTACCCTGAACCCTTTACCCTGAAATTGGGGGTTGAGATGAAGGTTAAACGCGCGCTTATAAGCGTATCGGATAAGACCGGGCTTGAAGGGATCGTCCAGACATTGAATGAGTTCGGCGTGGAGATACTTTCAACCGGAGGCACAGCCAGGGCTATAAAGGGTATGGGCGTCCCTGTCAAAGACGTTTCTGAATATACCGGATTCCCTGAAATGATGGATGGACGGGTAAAAACGCTCCATCCGAAAATACACGGCGGACTTTTGGCGCTAAGGGAAAATAAAGAGCACATGGACCAGGCCAGGGCGCATGACATCGGAATGATAGATATGGTGATCGTGAACCTGTATCCGTTCGAAAAGACGATAGCCAAAGAGAACGTGACCCTGGAAGAGGCTATCGAGAATATCGATATAGGCGGCCCGTCCATGCTGAGGAGCGCTGCCAAGAATTACCGGCACGTCGCGGTCATCACTGATCCCGGAAAATATAAGGATATTATAAACGAGCTTAATGAAAAGAACGGCTCTCTTGGCGAAGAAACTCTTTACGAGCTCGCAGTCGCTGTTTTTAACCGCACTTCGGCTTATGACGCGGCTATAGGGCAGTATTTGAAAAACAAAAAGAACGGTGCCCCTGAGACTGGTTTTCCTGACAGGACAGCGTTATCGCTGGAGAAGATACAGGACCTGCGCTACGGCGAGAACCCTCATCAGCGCGGCGCCTTCTATCGGATCTCCGGATCTGATACCGGGATCGTCTCCGCCAGGCAGCTTCAGGGCAAAGAGCTTTCCTTCAATAACATAATGGACCTGAACGCCGCTTTAGAACTGGCGGCAGAATTTAACGAGCCGGCCGCAAGCATCATAAAGCACATGAACCCATGCGGGGCGGCTACGGCAAAGACCCTGTCAGATGCTTACCGGGATGCCCTGGATTCGGACCGGCTGAGCGCGTTCGGTTCTATCGTCGGATTTAACGGGGCGGTCGATAAAAAACTGGCGGAACTGATCATCAAGGAAGCCGATTTCGTCGAATGCATCATTGCGCCGGGATTTGAAGCCGGGGCCCTGGAAGTGCTTGCGGTAAAGAAAAATCTAAGGCTTTTGGAATTACCGGGCTTCAGGAAAACGCCGGCATCTGAAAAGGATTATAAGAAAGTCTCAGGAGGCATGCTTATACAGGATAAAGACCAGCAGGATGTCGTGATAAAGGACTTCAAGGCCGTTACGGACAAAAAACCGTCGGTCACAGAACTTAATGCTCTTTATTTCGCCTGGAAGATAGTGAAGCATGTCCGCAGTAATGCCATCGTGCTGGCCAACGGCACAAAGACCGTCGGCATCGGCGCAGGACAGATGTCGCGCGTCGATTCTGTCGTTATCGCTGTCCGGAAGGCCGGTGCCAAAGTGCGAGGTGCGGTCCTGGCCAGCGACGCTTTCTTCCCTAAGGATGATTCTATCGAACAGGCCCATAAGGCCGGTATCACCTGCATCATCCAGCCGGGCGGATCGATCCGCGACCAGGAAGTCATTGACGCCTGCAATAAATACGGCATAGGGATGGTATTCACCGGCATGCGGCATTTTAAACATTAATGACCCGCAAAGGAGCGCTCAGATACCTGGCGTCTTTCTATGACGCTGAACAAAGCCGTCACGGGACCATACCATTCTACAACCTCGAACGCATAGAAAAACTGGTCAGGCTTTTTGACGATCCCCATACCAAATATAAAACCATACATGTGACCGGGACTAAAGGAAAAGGTTCTGTGTCTGCCATGATCGCCTCTGTCCTTCAGGCTGCCGGATATCGCGTAGGGCTTTACACGTCCCCGCATGTCCTGGATATAAGAGAAAGGATACGCGTTAACGCCGGGATGATAAGCCCGAAGGACCTGGCGCGGCGCGTTTCGGAGTTTAAAGATAAGGTGCGTAAGGTCAGGGGTATCCACCCGTCATTTTTCGAGGTCTATACCTGCCTTGCTTTCAATTATTTTGCCGAAAAAAAAATAGATCTCGCGGTCATGGAGGTCGGCATGGGCGGCCGTCTGGACGCGACCAATGTCGTAAAGCCGCTGGTATCGTGCATTACTCCTATAAGTTTTGACCACACAGAAGTGCTTGGCAAGAGTCTCTCTGATATTGCGAGGGAGAAGGCAGGGATCATAAAGCCCGGATCTGTCTGCGTGAGCGCCGCTCAGGAAAAAGAAGCTCTTGATGTTATCAGAAAAAAATGCAGGGACATGAAAACGCCGTTATATATTGTCGGAAGAGATATTATATATGCCGGCAGATCATGGTCCGGGCGCGGAGAGGTCCTTGATGTCAAAGGGCCGGTAAGGTCATATAAGAATGTCAGGCTGCCGTTGGCAGGCGAACACCAGCTTGCGAATTGCGCGTTGGCGATAGGTGTAATAGATGCGCTTATTGGAAAGGGATATCATATACCAAAGACGGCGGTCGCGCGTGGAATACATAGTCTAGGGGCGTATGGCCATACGCCCCTACATGCGCGTTGTGAGGTTGTCCGGCGTAACCCCCTCGTCATCGTTGACGCGGCGCATAACACCGCCAGCATGGAAGCGCTCGGCAGGACGCTGGCACGGAATTTTAAGGTTAAAAAAGCGGTCGTTATTGCGGGATTCCTGAAGGGCAAGGACATAAAGGGCATGGCCCGGGAAATAGAAAAATTCGCGGGGACGGTCATCCTGACCCGCCCTGATAACGTTCGCGCCATGGGACCGGAAGAGGCCGGCGCGTATTTTAAGCTCGCCGAGATTGCCCTCGCAAAAAACGCCAGGGAGGCATATAATAAATCTTTGATGATAGCTGGAAAAAGCCGCGCTATTGACGTAACAGGCTCGTTCTACCTGGCGGGAGAGATGATCCGGTATGCAAAATAATAAAGACACGATAGTCGCTGTATCTACAGCGGTCGGCGAAGGCGGCATCGGCATCGTCCGTCTGAGCGGAGAGCGGGCGGTCCGGATCGCGGATAAGATATTTGCAGCTAAGGGCGGAGGTACGGTCTCCGGCTTTGGGTCCCATACAGTCCATTACGGCCATGTGATCCGGAGCGCGGATAAGGGTATCGTGGATGAAGTTCTTCTTACTATCATGCGCGCGCCGCGCACATATACACGCGAAGATGTTGTCGAGATAAGCTGTCACGGCGGAGCAGTCGCGCTTAAAGAGGTCATGCAGGAAGCGGTCCTTTCAGGGGCCCGGCCTGCCGGACCCGGAGAATTCACCAAACGCGCTTTTTTGAACGGCAGGATCGATCTTGCGCAGGCAGAGGGCGTTATAGACGTTATCCGCTCAAAGACCGACGCCTCCCTAAGGGTGGCGATGGCGCACCTGGAAGGCGACTATTCGCGCGAGATCAAAAAAGAAAGACAAAGCCTTATCAGGATATTAGAGGAGATCGAGGCTGATATCGATTTTCAGGATGAACACCATCTGTCATCAGCATCCGATGCGGAGCTTCTTGACGGCCTCAAAAGATCAAAAGACAGGTTGGCGGCTATCTTGTCCTCTGCGGATGCCGGGCGCATGCTGCAGGAAGGCGTGACGTGTGTTATATGCGGTAAACCTAACGTCGGAAAATCGTCGCTGCTTAACGCGCTACTTAAACGCAGCCGGGCTATAGTCACCCCGATACCCGGCACGACCAGGGACGCGATAGAGGATTTTATCTCCGTTTCGGGAGTTCCGGTGAAGCTTGTGGATACGGCAGGCATACAGCCGTCCAAAGACGCGGTCGAGAAGATCGGCATCAGGAAGAGCAAAGAATATCTTAAAAAAGCCGATATAGCGATCTTTGTGCTCGACTTTAACAGGCGGTTCGATGATAATGATAGAGCGATACAAAAGATGCTGCCGAAAGAACGGACGATCATCGTCGCGAACAAAAGCGACCTTAAAGATAAGCTTCGCGGCGGGTCGGTCCGCTGCCTGGCGGGACAGGATATTATCCCTGTATCGGTCAAAGAGCGGAAGAATGTAACGCTTGTTGAGAAAAAGCTTTCGGAAATGATATGGCAGGGAAAGGCCCATGCGCCTGAATATGCGTTCATCACCAACTTGCGGCACGCCGCCTGCGTAAAGGCAGCGCTTAAAAGCGCAAAAGAGGCGGTGGACTCATTGACCCAAGGCGCAGGCAAGGAACTTATCGCCGTTGATGTGCGTCAGGCGGTCTTTGAGCTCGGTAAGATCACCGGCGAGAGCGTAGATGTGAACATACTGGACAGGATATTCGAGAAATTTTGTATAGGAAAATGATTTAAATAGGAGGTTGGTAATGGACAAAAAACGCATTGAAAAAGCGATAAAAGAACTTCTTATTGCCGTAGGCGAAGACGTAGACCGGCAGGGCATAAAAGACACTCCGGCCAGGGTAGCCAGGATGTATGAGGAGATACTGGGCGGTATGAAAAAGAACCCGGAGACCGAACTTGAGGTCATATTCGAAAAAGAGCACGATGAGGTCATCCTTCTGAAAGGGATACCGCTCTATTCTATTTGCGAGCATCATATGGTGCCGTTCATAGGGACGGCGCATGTGGCGTATATACCCGATGGTAACAGGATCACCGGTTTAAGCAAGGTCGCGCGGGTGGTGGATATATTTTCAAGGCGTTTGCAGGTCCAGGAGCGCTTGACCACTGATATCGCGGATTGTATGATGAAAAAGCTGAAGCCCAAAGGCGTCATGGTGGTTATCGAGGCTGAACATCTCTGTATGTCCATGCGGGGGGTCAAAAAACCCGGTATCATGACGATTACCAGCGCGGTCCGAGGTATGTTCCGCTCGAACCAGAAGACGCGGTCCGAGGCGCTGAGCCTGATGAGATCATAAAGAGGTTATTTGCCTTTTCCCGTCCTTTTTGTTGTTGCGCCTGGGACATTATCATACTATAATACTCTACTATGAATCCACACGGTTTTATCGAGACGAACCTGGCATTTGTCAGTGTTTTAACTGCTTGGTTTGTCGCTCAGACAATAAAGGTCGTTGCCGGCGTTATAAGCGAGCGCAGGTTCAATTTTAAATGGTTTGTAGGAACAGGCGGTATGCCCAGCTCACACGCGGCGGCGGCCGGAGGCATGGCGACCGCGTTCGGCTTCGAATACGGCTTACATTCGCCTCTTTTCGCTATGGCGATGCTTCTTGCGATCATTGTTATATCTGATGCCCAGGGGGTGCGCCGCTCTACAGGAAAACAGGCGGAGATACTTAATAAGATACTTGACGATATATACTGGAAAAAAAAGATACAGGAGGACAGGCTCAAGGAGCTTTTGGGCCATACGCCTGTACAGGTCTTTGTAGGACTTATAATCGGGATAGCGGTCGTCACGGCTTTTTATTGCAAATACCAGCTGTAGCGAATGAATAAGATATGTATCCTGATCCGATCGATCGCATTCGGCGCCTTTGCGGCGTTACTTGCCGCGGCAATGCCTTTGACCGGCTGGGCCAAAGATACCTCTTCTGCGCTGGCCGCGGCCAGGGAGAAACATGAGGCCCGTAACATCCGGCTTCTATTCTCGCCGTCCATTACAGACGGGAGCATAGAGTACAAGGTAGAAGACGGGGATAACCTTGAAAGTATAGCCGGAAGTTTTGGCACTACCGTAGACCTTATTAAAGCCAGCAATGGTCTGAAAGACGATCTGATCATCGCCGGCAGCACGTTAAAGGTAGTTACTGCTAAGTTCAGTATATTGATAAACAAATCGCAGAACCGGCTTTTTTTGAATAAAGACGGTAAGATCTTTAAAACTTACGTGGTGTCTACCGGGCGCAACAATTCTACGCCGGCCGGTAAATTTACCATAGAGGAAAAAATGGTAAGCCCTCTATGGTATAAGGTCGGGGCAGTCGTTCCGCCCGATAGTCCTGAATATGCCCTTGGGACCCGGTGGATGGGATTATCCGTCAAAGGATACGGCATACACGGGACAAAAGAGCCGGGATTAATAGGCAGGCAGGTGACCCACGGGTGCGTGCGCATGCTTAACAGCGATGCCGAAGAATTGTATGTTATTGTGCCTGGCGGCACTGAAGTCGTGATCGAGGATTAACGGAGAGATAAATAATGAAGGAAATAGGACTGGATTTTGAAAAGCCTATTATAGAGCTCGAGCGTAAGATAACAGAGCTTAAGAGCTTTACTGCGCGCGAGGAGATAGACCTTTCAGATGAGATAAAGAAGCTTGAGGGGCGCCTGGATAAATTAAAACGGGAGGTTTTCGGCTGCCTTACCCCATGGCAGAGGGTCCAGCTCGCCCGCCATCCAAAACGCCCGTATACCCTTGATTATATTTCAATGATAATGGAAGGATTTATCGAGATCCACGGCGACAGGCATTTCGGGGACGATAAAGCCTTAATATGCGGCATGGCTAAATTCGACGGTAAGAACGTGATAGTCATGGGCCATCAAAAAGGCCGGGATACGAAAGAGAACCTGATCAGGAATTTCGGATGCGCTCACCCTGAGGGTTACCGTAAGGCCCTGCGCGTCATGCGTATGGCTGAAAAGTACGATCTTCCGGTCATAATATTCATAGATACCCCGGGAGCTTATCCAGGCATAGGAGCCGAAGAGCGCGGTCAGGCTGAGGCGATCGCGTTCAACCTGCGCGAGATGACCATGCTAAAGATACCGATCATAAGCGTTGTTATAGGCGAAGGCGGGTCCGGCGGCGCGCTGGGGATAGGACTTGCGGATAAGATATTTGTTATGGAGAATGCCTATTACTCGGTCATCTCTCCTGAAGGATGCGCGGCCATACTGTGGAAAGAGCGTTCCAGATCCCCTGATGCGGCAGCCGCGTTAAAGCTGACAGCGCAGGATCTTGTGGGGCTCGGGATCATAGACGGTGGGATCGAAGAGCCGCTGGGAGGAGCCCATCGTAACCCGTCCAAGACCGCGGAGAACATTAAGAAGACAGTGAGCGAGGCGCTGAAAGAACTGTTAAAATACACGCCGAATGAGCTTATCGAACGGCGTTACGCGAAATTCAGGAATATAGGCGTTTTTACCGTTGATAAGAGCGAGAAAGGTGCCTGACGGATGCAGTCTTTACGCCTTCAAAGCCAGACCGAGAGCATCAAGCGCGCGAGCGCCGGCATAGTCAATTTTATAATCGAAAAAGAAAAGTCTGTTCACAAGGATATCCTTTTTGACATAAAGCTCTGCGTAGAAGAGGCCGTGCGCAACGCCATTGTGCACGGTAACAGGTCGAACGTCCATTTGCCTGTTGACATTTCATATGATATCGCAGATAATAAAATCACCATAACCGTCGAGGACCAGGGGAATGGGTTCCATCTTGAAAAACTTCCCGATCCCACGCAGGCAGAAAACCTTTACAAAGAGAGCGGGCGCGGCGTTTATCTAATGCATAGGTTAATGGATAAGGTACATTATAATACAAAACGCAACCGTGTAACTATGGAAAAGGCCCTGAAATAGGAGGACGAAATGCAGGTAAAAATACAAGATAAAGAGACGGTCACGATCTGCTATGTCAGCGGGGATATCGATATTAATTCCGCGCCTCTTATCAGAAAAGAGCTTGAGAAGGTCTTGTCCGGCAAGAAGGCCAAGGTCCTGGTGAACCTTAAAGATGTTTCTTATGTGGATTCGTCAGGTTTGGCGACGCTGGTCGAACTTTTGAAGAATATACGCGCTTACGGCGGGAAATTGAAAGTATGCAACATGGCGGCCAAAATAAAGACCCTTTTCGAAATAACCAAGCTGGACCGGTTGTTTGAGATACTGCCCAGCGAAGATGATGCCGTAAAGTCATTCGTTTAAGTCCCGGGACAAGTATTTTATGAATTTTATAGAATCGATCGGAAGCGTTGTAACAACGACGTATAAACACAGCGTCGGAGTGTTAAGCCTTCTTTGCGATACGCTGCTTTGGCTCGTCACTGGCCCTTTCAAAAGGAAATTCCCCAAACGCGAAGGCATAAGCGAGCAGATGGTCTTTGCGGGCATCCAGTCTTTTATCATCGTATTTTTCGTCGCGTTCTTTACAGGCATCGTCATCGCGATGCAGAGCGCCTATCAGCTGAATAAATTCGGCGCCACCATATATGTCGCCGCAATGGTCAGTGTCAGCATGGCCCGGGAACTCGGGCCGGTCCTGACAGCTCTTGTTGTAGCAGGCAGGGTGGGCGCCGCGATCACGGCAGAGCTCGGGAGCATGAAGGTATCGGAGCAGATCGAGGCGCTTGAGACCATGGCGCTGAACCCGGTCCGTTTCCTTGTGGTCCCGCGGTTTTTGGCCCTTATAGTTATGCTGCCCTGCCTTACGGTCCTAAGCGATATAATAGGTGTATTGGGCGGATACCTGGTCGGGGTCTATAATCTTGGATTGAATCCCTCCCGTTACATAGATTTTTCTTTTAATTTCATGATGTGGAAAGATGTTTCGACAGGGCTTATCAAGAGCTTCACGTTCGGTGTTATTATTTCTATAATAGGCTGTTACATGGGTCTTAACACCAAAGGCGGCGCTGAGGGGGTCGGCCGCTCGACGACCGTGAGCGTAGTGACGAGCTTTGTCCTTATCATATTGTTCGATTGTATTCTGACAGGCGTATTTTATTTTTCGAACATGTAGGGAATTGGAATAGAGAGGGTTGTGTGGAAAAGCGCGAACCGGTCATAAAAGTCACTGACCTCAAGAAAAAATTCGGCGACCGTCAGATATTGAACGGCATCAACATCGATATCTATAAAGGCGAGATATTCGTTATCATGGGCGGTTCAGGCTGCGGTAAGAGCACCCTTTTAAGGCATCTTATCGGCGCGATAAAGCCTGACGAAGGCAGCATCTCGCTGCTTGGCAAAGAGATCGCCGGGCTTAATGAGGACGAGATGGATTTCATCAAAAAAAAGATAGGCATGTCCTATCAGGGATCCGCGCTTTTTGATTCAATGACCGTAGGAGAGAATGTCAGCCTGCCTCTGCGCGAACATACCAAGCTAGACCAGAACGTAATAAATATCATGGTAAAGATGAAGCTGGAACTTGTGGGCTTAAGGGGATTTGAGAACCTTATGCCGAGCCAGCTTTCCGGAGGCATGAAAAAGCGGGTAGGGATCGCCCGCGCATTTGCCATGGACCCTGAGATAGTATTCTACGATGAGCCGACAGCGGGCCTGGACCCTATAGTGACAGCCGTAATGGATAAGCTTATCATAGATCTTTCCCGCGCGCTGTCTGTCACGAGCGTGGTCGTGACCCATGACATGAACAGCGTATTCAGGATAGCGGACCGCATCGCGATGCTTTATGAAGGCAGGGTGGTGGAGATCGGCACCCGCGAAGAGATAAAGAACAGTAAAAATCCTTATGTGCAGCAGTTCGTTTCAGGCAGCCCTGACGGACCGATCAAGTTCTTTCAGCAAAAAGACGATTATCTTGAGACATTGACGGCGTGAACGCGCCGGAATAAATCGGAGGGAGTTAAATGAAAAAGTTCACTAACGAATTTAAGATCGGTTTATTTATCCTTCTGGCCCTGGCGGCCGGCAGCCTCTTTTGGATGAAGACGCATAAGGTAACTACCGCCGAAACATATACCTTGAAGACATATTTTAACCTTGCCACCGGAATAAAGCAGAATTCGATAGTCGCCCTTTCGGGTATCGATGTAGGCAAGGTCGATGCCGTGAATTTCGTTTACGATAACGGCACAAAGATAGAATTGGTCCTGTCGCTGTCAAAGAAGGCGAAAATACGGACTGATTCGGTAGCATATATCGGGACCTCAGGTTTTATAGGCGATACGTTCATAGGCCTGACCCCGGGGACAGCGGCAGCCGCGTTCGTCGAGCCTGGGACCGTTGTGCCTAGCGAAGACCCGATAGAGATGCGCGAACTCATGAAGAGAGCCGATTCTATCGCCAAGAGCCTGGACACCACGTTGGCGGGGCTTAAGGATATCGGTAAGACACTCGGCGATACAGGCAAGAGCGTCGGCGACGCGATGACCCAGGTCGGGACGCTGGCCAAGAACGTCAACGGCGTATTTACTGACAATAAGCAGAAGATCGATAACATGATAGTCAACCTGGAAAAGACATCACAGAATTTTAATGATTTTTCGGATGATATCAAGAGAAACCCGTGGAAGCTTCTTATGAAAGGGAAGGAAAAATAACTGAGCAAGTTCCGACTTAAACCGGCAGTTATTACCTTTGCGGTCCTTTTTTCGGTAGCCGTTGCTGTTCTGGCTGTTTCATACAGCCGTTCTTTCGATGTTTTCGAGCTTTATCTCCTGGATCTCCGTTTCAAACTCCGTCCTCTGGTAAAGACATTCGATAAGATAACATTCATAGAGATATCGGACGATTCTATAAAAAAGATCGGCAGCTGGCCTTTTGACAGGAAATACCACGCGCTTATGGTCCAGGCGCTTAAGAGCGCCGGCGCCAGCCAGATCATCTTCGATATATTTTTCAGCGAGCCTAAAGACGGCGATGCGGAATTTGCCATAGCCGTTCAGGAGGCCGGGAACGTTTACCTTCCGTATGTCTTCAGCGGGCTGTCCGCCAGGGAGATGGAACTTCCTCGCGCGGTCGACTATGACGCCGATCTTCTGGACGTTTTCAAATCAGTGAGCAAAGGGACCGGGCACATAAATATCATACCGGACATGGACGGAAAATTCCGCAGGGTCCCCCCTCTGGTAGATTATCGCGGGACGGTCTATCCTCATGTGGCGTTCAGAGCGCTCCTGGACTATATCGGTGTTAAGCTTGACAGCGTTAAGATAGTTCCCGGCCGGTACCTGGAGATAAAGGACGGTTTGCATGTCCCTCTGGATCCGGTAGGGAATGTTATCGTTAATATCCCCGGTCCATGGGTAAAGACGTTCAGGCATTATTCATATGTGGATGTCCTGACATCGTATCTTGCCGCGGCCAACGGCGAAAAGGGCGCGGTCGATCTGAAAGACCTGGCAGGGTCTGTTTGTTTTATAGGCATCACCGCGACGGCCGCGCCTGACGCACACCCGTCGCCGTTCGAATCTCTCTATCCCGGGGTCGGGCTTCACGCGAGTTTGTTCAACAGCATTATAAACAACAAATTCGTCAGCCGCGCCA
>Ga0172375_10004432_pt1 | contig 20750 bp, 19 predicted proteins | sample LakKiv1m_FD_114537 | JGI IMG/M metagenome (GOLD analysis project Ga0172375, IMG submission 114537) | Freshwater microbial communities from Kabuno Bay, South-Kivu, Congo - kab_092012_11.1m | ecosystem: Environmental > Aquatic > Freshwater > Lake | place: Democratic Republic of the Congo...
CAGCCTGAATCGATGCGCGCGCTGCACCGCGCATTCGACTTCCTCGGCCAGCACGCGACGCTGTTCCTGGCCGGCGGCGTGCTGCTCGGCCTGCTGGCGCCGCCGCTCGCCGCGCTCGCCCGTCCGATGCTGATTCCGGGATTGCTGATTCCGCTGGTCATCGCTCTGGTACGGCTCGACTGGGGCGCGCTCGCGGCCTATGCGCGGCGTCCGGGCATGGTGGCGCTGACCGTTGCCGGGCTGCTGCTCGCTTCGCCCGCGCTGATGTGGTTCGCGTTGAAAGCGTTCAGCCTGCCGCCGGCCCTCGCACAGGGGCTGACGCTGATGGCGGCGGCCTCGCCCATCGTCTCGTCCGCGGCGATCAGCCTGATCCTCGGGCTGGATGCGGCGCTTGCAGTGATCGTGATCGTAGTCACCACCGCGCTGATCCCGTTCTCCCTGCCTATCGTGGCGCTGTGGCTGCTGGGCCTGGCGATCGACATCGATCTCCCCACGTTCATGCTGCGCCTCCTGCTGATGGTGGGTGGAGCGTTTGCCGCGGCTCTGGCCGTGCGGCGCCTGGTGCCGCGGCAAAAGCTGCAAGCCAATGCGCGCATGCTCGACGGCGTCTCGGTGGCGACGCTGGTCCTGTTCGCCCTCGCCATCATGGACGGCGTCGCGGCGGTGGCGCACGCTCGGCCGGGCTACGTGCTGCTGGTCACCTTGTCCGCCTTTTGCGCCAACATCCTGCTCCAATGCCTGGGCGCGCTGGCCGCGCTCAGGATGGGCATGCGCTCGGCCCTCACCGTCGGCCTCATGGCGGGCAACTGCAACATGGGCCTGGTAATGGTGGCCCTCGCCGACAAGGCCGACTTCGATGTCATCGTGTTCTTCGCTATGGCGCAGATTCCGATGTACATGCTGCCGGCGCTGCTCGGGCCGGTGTATCGGCGTTTGCTGGCGCGAGGCTGAATTGGCACGGCTGCAGTTGGGTTTTATCCAAGATCCCCGATAGCGTGCGGACAGTTTCATCGTCCGTACGCTATCGGGAATCCGCGCGGACGGGCCGCCGGCCGCGCAAAGTCAAAAAGGTGCAGTTCGCCAGGAAGTTGTAGATCGAATTGCGACTCTTGGAACGGCACGGTCGAATAGCAAGCATCGCGCGCTCGCGCGCGCCGACCGTGTTTTCCATACGGATAAAAGGCGCATCCGTATCGGGAAAGCGCGGTTATGGATAAATCCCCTACACGGCAGGGGTTTTGCGCAACAAAGTTCGCGCTACAATCCCCGTTCCCCGTCACAGAGGTCTTCTCCATGGGCGCCAAGCATCCCGATCCCGGCATAGAGCGCAAGATCGTCAAAGCGGCCTGCCCGCACGACTGTCCCGACACCTGCGGCATGCGCGTCAGCGTGGAGAACGGCGTTGCGGTCAAGGTGGAAGGCGCGAAGGACATGCCCTTCACCCAGGGCACCCTGTGCACCAAGGTCGCGCGTTATCTCGAGCGCACCTACTCGAAGGAGCGCGTGCTCTATCCGCAAAAGCGCGTCGGCGCAAAAGGGGCGGGCAAATTCGAGCGCATCAGCTGGGACGAGGCGCTGGATACCATCGCGGCCAGGTTCAAGGAGATCGCCGCGGTCGAGCCGCAGTCCATCCTGCCCTGCAGCTATGCCGGCACCATGGGCATGGTGCAGTACGCGTCGATGGACCGACGCTTCTTCAACAAGCTCGGCGCGTCGCTGCTCGAGCGCACGCTGTGTTCTTCGGCCGGCAAGGTGGGCATGAAAATCACCCTCGGCGCCGGCGTCGGCATGGATCCCGAGCGCTTCGAGGACGCCAGGCTGATCCTCATCTGGGGCTCCAATTCCATCGTCTCCAACCTGCATCTGTGGTCGCGCGTGCAGGAGGCGAAGCGCCGCGGCGCGCGGGTGATCGCGATCGACCCCTACCGCAGCCTGACGGCGGCGAAATGCGACCAGCATGTGGCGCCCTTGCCGGGCACCGACGCGGCGCTGGCCCTGGGGCTGATGCACGTGATCATCGCCGAGGGGCTGTACGACGCCGAGTACGTGGCGAAATACACGCTCGGTTTCGAGCAGTTGAAGCGGCGTGCAGGCGATTACCCGCCGGAGGCGGCCGCGGCGATCTGCGGTCTGGATCGCGACGCGATCGTGAAACTGGCGCGCGAGTACGCCGGCACGCGCCCGGCGGCCATCCGACTCAATTACGGCATGCAGCGGCACGCAGGCGGCGGCATGGCGGTGCGCACCGTCACCTGCCTGCCCGCGCTGACCGGGCACTGGCGCGATGCCGCGGGGGGCGTGTCGCTGTCCACCGGCGATTACTACAACTTCAATCACGCCGCGCTGGAGCGCCCCGACCTGATTCCCAACCGGCCGCGCAGCATCAACCAGTCGGCGCTGGGCGACGCGCTCACCACCGCCGAGCCGCCGGTGCGGGCGATCTACGTCTACAACACCAACCCGGTGGCGGTGTGCCCGGATTCGCGCAAAGTAATTGCCGGTTTCGCGCGCGAGGACCTGTTCACGGTGGTGCACGAGATCTTTCTCACCGACACCGCGGATTACGCCGACATCGTGCTGCCCGCCACCACCCAGCTCGAGCACTACGACGTGCACAAGTCCTACGGCCATCTGTACGTGCTCGCCAACAACCCGGCGATCGCGCCGCTGGGCGAGGCCAAGCCCAACAGCGAGGTGTTCCGGCTGCTCGCCGCGCGCATGGGCTTTGGCGAAGCGTGCTTCCGCGATTCCGACGAGGACATCTGCCGCCAGGCACTGCAATCGGCCAATCCGCGCATGGCCGGCATCGAGTGGGACGCGCTGAAAGCCCGCGGCTGGCAGCGGCTCAATGTGCCTGCGCGCTTCGCGCCGTTTGCCGAGGGCAATTTTCCCACGCCCTCGGGCAAGTGCGAGTTCTGGAGCCAGAGCGCGCTGGATCTGGGCATGGATCCGCTGCCTGCCTACGTGCCGCCGCGCGAATCGGCGCAAAGCGCGCCGCAGTTGGCAAAAAAATATCCGCTCGCCTTCATTTCACCGCCGGCGCGCAACTTCCTCAATTCTTCTTTCGCGAATCTGCCGTTTGCGCTCGAGGAAGCGGGCGAGCCCTACCTCGACATCCATCCGGCCGACGCCGCGCCGCGGGCGGTCGGCGACGGCGACATGGTGCGCATCTACAACGGTCGCGGTTCCTTCCTTGCCAAGGCGCGCGTGTCCGAGCGGGCGCGCGCGGGAGTGGTGGCGGCGTTGTCGGTGTGGTGGAAGAAGCTCTCGCCCGACGGCCGCAACGCCAATGAAGTCACCTCGCAGGCGCTCGCTGACCTGGGCGGAGGGGCGACTTATTACGATTGCCTGGTCGAGATCGAGCGCGCCGGCGCGAGTTGAACCGGGCTTTCCCTCGATTCATGTCCAGGCGCATCCGGTTCGTATTGCTTGCGGCGGCGACCGCGCTGTCGGCCGGGTGCGCTCTTGCGCCCTCTTCTACCCCGACCGAATACCGGCCCGTTTCAGGCGCAGACCCGCGCAGCATGGCCGCCGACTACATGCGGCAGCGCGCGGGCAGGCCGCCGGTACTGGTGGGCGCCGGAGACATCGCGTTGTGCCAGGACCCAGGGCAGGCGATGTATGCGGGGGCCACGGCGAAGCTGCTCGAGGCGGTGCCCGATGCGCTGGTGTTTACCACCGGTGACAACGCTTATATGGACGGGACCTGGTCCGAGTTTACCGGCTGCTACGACCAGTCCTGGGGCAGGAAGGGCATCCGGGAACGCACCCTGCCGGCGCCAGGAAATCACGATTACGGCAACAGTCGCAGACCGCACGGAGCCGACGATTATTTCAGCTATTTCGGCGCCGCCGCGGCCAATGCCGGCACCGAGGGCAGGGGTTATTACAGCCTGGACCTCGGCGACTGGCACATCGTTTCGCTGAACAGCGACATCGCCATGCGTTTGAGCTGGGCGCGCGACCCGTACACGGCGGACCAGCCGCAACTCGCGGCCGAAGTCGCGCGCCAGCACGATTGGCTGGAGGCCGATCTCGCCGCCGCGCTGCGTCGTGGCGCGAAGTGCATCCTCGGCATCTGGCACCATCCGCGCTTCACCAGCGCGCGCCGCGGCGACAACACGCCGACGGCGATGTTGTGGGAGCTGCTGAGCGCGGCCGGCGCGGACCTGGTCCTCAGCGGCCATGAGCATATCTACGAAACCTTTGCCCCGCGCAATGCGAACGGCGCCCCCGATCCCGGTGGCGTGCGCGAATTCGTGGTCGGCACCGGCGGTGCCGGCGGCGGATCCGCGCGGACAGCCGCGGATTTCCATTACGGCGTGCTCAAGCTGACGCTGGGTGCAGGCGCTTACTCGTGGGAGTTCCTCCCGGTACCGGGAGACAGCCTGCGCGACAAAGGCAGCGCCAGCTGCAACAGGAAGCGCGCAAGCTGAGCTTCGCCGCATCGACAACCCTTTCCAGACGGGGATCTACTGCCATGTCCAAACCTGAATTTCGCGGCGTGCTATCCGCGCGCCTCGCCCGCATCAGCGAGTTCTTCAAAGCCGATGTAGCCAAGGGCAGCATCCCGGGTGCCGTCGCCCTGATCGCGCGGCACGGTAAACTCGCCTATCTGGAAGCGTTCGGTTATCGCGACCGCGAGAAGCGGCTGCCGATGGCGGTGGATTCGATTTTCCGCATCGCGTCGATGACCAAACCGATGATCTCGGTGGCGATCATGATGCTGGCCGAGGAGGGCAGGCTGCGGCTGATCAATCCGGTTTCGAATTATCTTCCGCAGTTGAAGAACCTTCAGGTCGGGGTCGAAGTGGCGGGGGCTGCGGGCAAACCGCGGTTGCGGCTCGAAGCGGCCAGGCGCGAGATGACGGTGCAGGACCTGTTGCGCCACACATCGGGGCTGACCTATGGGCAGTTCGGCGAGTCCCTGGTGAAACAGGCCTATCGCGAGGCGAATGTGTTCGATCCGAAGCAGACCAATGCCGAGTTCATCTCCAAGCTGTCCACGCTGCCGCTGCAGAACCAGCCGGGCGAGGTTTGGGATTACAGCATGTCGACTGATGTGCTCGGGCGCGTGGTCGAGGTGCTTTCGGGCATGGACCTCGACGCGTTCATCGAAGCGCGCGTCACGCGTCCGCTCGGCATGAAAGACACCGGCTTCATGGTGGCGAAAGAAGAGGCGGAGCGCATCGCCGAGCCGCAGATCGATCCGGGCACGGGCAAGCGGCCGGCCATGCCGCGCGACCTGACGCTGCGGCCGCGTTTCCTCTCGGGCGGCGGCGGCATGGTTTCCACCGCGCCGGATTACCTGCGACTGGCGCAGATGCTGCTGAACGGCGGCGAACTCGAGGGCGCGCGCATCCTTTCGCGCAAGTCCGTGGCGCTGATGGCGAGCGATCACCTGCCGCCGGGCATCGTTTTCAGCGCGAGCACGCGCGCCCAGTTCGAGGAATCGTCACCGACGCCCGAATTCGGGCAGGGTTTTGGCCTCGGTTTCTGCGTGCGCAAGGAGCCGGGGCGCTGTCCGGTGCCGGGGTCGGTGGGCGATTACTACTGGTCGGGCGTGTACGGCAGCTATTTCTGGGTCGATCCGCAGGAGCAACTCGTGGCCGTGCTGATGCTGTGCGCGCCTGAACTGCGGCGGCATTACCGCGCGATGATGCGCCAGCTGGTATATCAGGCGCTGGACGACTGAGCGTCGAATCGGGGTTTTCGGTTACCTGGCGATGAAGGGGGCGGCATGACAAACGCGACGGCATCGACGGCGGGCGGCGGGCGCGGCAGGCGCATCGCCGTTGCGCTCGCCTGGTCGGGGCTGGGCCTCGCTCTGGTCTGCGGCATCGGCGAACTGCTCGCCGGTCTCGGCTATCGCTGGAGTTGGTGGCATTTCCGCAGCGGCATCCAGATCGTGCGCTGGTCCGCCACGGCCGATCTCGCGGCGCTGGCAATGACGCTGGCGGCAGCGGCGCTCGCCTGGCGGCAGGGCGCGCGACACGCGCTGGCGGCGAGCGTCGCCGGACTCGCGCTCTCCCTGGCCGTGGCCGGTCCGCCGCTGTATCTCCTGCGCCAGGTGGACCGCGTTCCGCGCATTCACGACATCAGCACCGATACCGACCGGCCGCCGCGCTATATTGCCGTGCTGGCTTTGCGCGCAGCCGCCGAGAATCCGGTCGAATACAGCGCCGAGGTCGCGGCGCAGCAGAAGAAAGCCTACCCCGACATCGTCCCGGCGATGCTCGATACGCCGCCGCCGCAGGCGTTCGCGCGTGCCGAGCGCGCGGCGCACGCCATGGGCTGGGACATCGTCGCGGTGGTACCGGGGGAGCTGCGCATCGAAGCCACCGATACCACGCTGCTGTTCGGCTTCAAGGACGACATCGTCATCCGCATCGCGCCCGCAGGCCAGGGCAGCCGGGTGGACGTGCGCTCGCTGTCGCGCGTCGGCAAGAGCGACCTGGGGGTCAACGCCAAGCGCATCCGCAAATACCTCAGGCAGCTGGCCGCCGGCTGAAAGGGGGAAATCCCGCCCTGCCAACAGGCATGCGGGTGTTCAGGCTATTCCCTGGCGGCGTCGGCAGCGTGGTGATCCCGGCCAGCAAAAACATCAACGCCATCCTCGCGATGGTCACCGGAGTGCTCCTTTCGATCGCTTTACCCTATCGGGCAAACCGCGATAAACGCCGCTGCAAGCCTCGCCGGTGCAGAGTTGCTGATGCTCAGCGCGCCACGCCCGGGGGCGGAGGCGGCGGATTGCCGGGAGGCGGGGGGGGAGGCGCGGAGGCGCCTCCATACGGCGGCGGAGTGACCGGCCGCGCAGGCGCGGACATCATCTGGCCCGACACGGGAACGCGATCGCCTTTGGCGTACATGCACTGAATGTAGGCATTATCGTAACGGCGCTGCGCACCGTATCCGCTGGCGTGGCCGGCGTTGGCGCCGGCAGCGCTGCCTGCCAGCAATCCCACTCCCGCGCCGACTCCGGCGCCCTGGCGTCCGCCCATCGCCGCGCCGGCCAGCGCGCCGACCGCGGCGCCGACGGCAGCGCTTTTCACGCCGCTGTCGACGGCCGCCTCGTTCGCGGTCGCGCCGCCGGCCTGGCCGAGCGCGAATTGCCTGCAATCGGCATCGTCGGCGCGGAACTGATCGAAACTCTTGCCCGTCCCGGGCAGCGCCATGACGCTCGGGCCGGTGGGGATGGTCGTGCACGCGCCCAGCACCAGCAGCGCCAGCAGGGGTGAAACACGCAATAACTTGCTCATGATGGTAGGCGCTTTGCGATTAACGGGCGGGGGGGCGTGCCGGCACGCGTTGCCAGCCGGCGGGACATTCCGCCACGGAGGGGTAATAGGCATTCGAGGCGGCGCAGTAGTACCAGTCGCCCAGCGCCTGAGCCGCCTGATCTGCGCCGCGCTCGATATAGACCGGCGGCGAGTAGGATTGCACCACGACGGGGGGATAGGCGTAGGCAGGCGCAGGATAGGCATAGGCGGGATACGGGTAGTAATGGGGCCCCGGGAAATAGCCGTAGCCGAACAGCGGAACGCCAACCGAAACGCCGAAGCGCACCCCGCCGTGGCCGTGACCGCGATGCTGCGCCAGCGCAGCATCGCTCGCGAGCGCTCCGAACAGGATCAGGGCCAACATCCCCATTGTCTTCGGAAAGGTCTTCATGATGTTCCACTCCAGTTCTTGCGCAGGATTTCAGGCTAACAAGTTTGCGCGGAAAAAGTGGTAAAGAATTGTTTCAATATGTAAGCGCGTGCGCTCACGCGGCGCCTCGACCGGGCGCCACGCTGAATCCCGGGCCGGCGGGCTTGCCCGAACCATCAGGGCAGTTGGGGCGAGGGCGCCCCTCCCGCGTCCTGCGTCAGCGGCGTTCAAGCTCCCTGCGCACGATGGCCGCGCCCGCGGCCAGTGCCCTGAGCTTGCCCCGCGCCACTTCGCGCGGCAGGGGCACCATGCCGCAGTTGGTGCAGGGAAAGAGTTTCTCCGGCGCGACGTATTTCAGCGCCGCGCGCAGGGTCTGCGCCACCTTTTCAGCTGTCTCGACCTCCTCGCTGGCGACGTCGATCGCGCCGACCATGATGTCCTTGCCCTTGATCAGGGCTATCAGTTCCAGCGGCACCCTGGAATTGGCGCACTCGAGCGACACCTGGTCGATCTTGGATTTTGCCAGCAGCGGAAAAGTCGATTCGTACTGGCGCCATTCCGATCCCAGGGTTTTTTTCCAGTCGTTGTTGGCCTTGATGCCGTAGCCGTAGCAGATGTGCACCGCGGTCTTGCATTTGAGTCCGGCAGCGGCGGCCTCCAGCGACTCGATGCCCCAGTCGCGCACCTCGTCCATGAACACGTTGAAGGCCGGTTCGTCGAACTGGATCACGTTCACGCCCAGGGCCTCGAGTTCGCGCGCCTCGGCATTCAGGATCTTCGCGAACTCCCGCGCCAGCTTCTCCCGGCTTTTGTAGTAGCCGTCGTAGAGCGTGTCCACCATGGTCATCGGGCCGGGCAAGGTGAATTTCACCGGCCTGTCGGTCTCCGCCCTCAGGAAACGCGCGTGCTCGGCGAATATCGACTTGCGGCGCGCCACCGGGCCGACCACCATCGGCACGTCGGCGTCGTAGCGGTTGCGGATGCGCACTGACCTCTTGTGCTGGAAATCGACGCCTTCGAGGTGTTCGATCAGGGTGGTGACGAAATGCCGGCGCGTCTGTTCGCCGTCGGTAACGATGGCGATGCCCGCCGTTTCCTGGTCGCGCAGCACCAGGCGCACCGCGTCGCGCTGTCCCTCGGCGAGGGCTTCGCCTTCGAGCAGCCAGGGCGCCCAGAGTTTTTTCGGTTCGGCCAGCCAGGCGGGCTTGGGCAGGCTGCCGACGATGGTGGGTTGCAGGATCACTGGTTTCATGGCGTGCTCCGGAAACTGAGTTCGGAACAGTATGCACCAAGTCCGGTCGCCGAGGATCGTTGTCTCGGCCGGCGGCGCATTTTCGACTAATATGGCGGAAGTTCATTCGGAGGAGGCGCGATGGGCAAGACCGTGGATTACTACTTTTCGCCGATGTCACCCTGGACCTACCTGGGCCACGCGCGCTTTGCCGGCATGGCGCAGCGATACGGCGTGGTGGTCAAGGTGAAGCCGGTTGATTTCGGCAAGGTGTTTCCGCTATCGGGCGGTTTGCCGCTGGCGAAGCGCGCGCCGCAGCGCCAGGCTTATCGCATGGTGGAACTCAAGCGCTTTCGCGACCACCTGAAACTGCCGCTCAATCTGCAGCCGAAGTTCTTCCCGGTGCCCGCCGACCTCGCAGCGCAATTCATCGTCGCCGCAGGCTGCTGTGGCGGCAGCGATGCGGCGATGCGGCTCGCGGGTGCGGTCCTGCGCGCCTGCTGGGCGGAAGAGCGCAATATCGCCGACGCTGAAACCCTGGGCGCGATCTGCAAGGAACAGGGCATGGACGCTGCGGCGCTCGCGGCCGCGGCGCAATCGGAGGCGGTGAAAGCGGAATACGCGGGCTATACCGAGGAGGCGGTGGCGCGCAACGTGTTCGGCGCGCCCAGCTATGTCATCGACGGCGAGATTTTCTGGGGCCAGGACCGGCTCGAGTTCGTCGAGTGCGCGCTCGCAGCCAGTGCCCGCCGCTAGAATCGGCCGCCGCGCCGATTGCCGCAGCGGCAAACACGATTGCGAGAAACAGGCGGCATTGTTTGGCACAATGCACGGCAGTGGAACCGTATGGAGCACTGCGCCGGTTTGCGCATGAGGGGGAAAATGACAAGAGCACATAAGCGCCAGGCCAGCGTCGAGGTGAGCGAGGAAGACGGCGTGCGCTCGCTGCACCTGGGCGGCGACGCCATCCAGAGCGCGATCCGGCTCGACTGCCCGGACGAACTCGCGCTCGACTACACCCGCGCGATGATGGCTTTCCTGCTGTTCCGGCCGTTGCCGCGCGAGGTGCTCATGATCGGCCTCGGCGGCGGCTCGATGGCGCGCTATATCCATCAGCGCATGCCGGGGACGCGCACCACGGTGGTCGAAATCAACGCCGCGGTGCGGGCGGCGGCGCGCAGCCTATTCCATTTTCCCGCGGACGACGCGCGCCTGAAAGTGGAAATCGCCTGCGGCGCGGATTACCTCGCCGGCCACGCCGAATCGGCCGACGTGCTGCTGGTGGACGGTTTCGACGACGGCAAACAGCCCGCGGTGCTGTGCACCCAGGCGTTCTACGACGCGGCCTATGCGGCCCTGCGGCCGGGGGGCGTGATGGCGGTCAATTTCATGGCGCAGGAAAAGAAGCTCGACGCTTATCTGCAGCGCATCGAGAACAGCTTCGACGGCCGCGTGGCCAGCCTCGCCGCGGAAGACCACGTCAACATCATCGCTTTCGCGTTCAAGCACCATCCGCGGCAGCTGGCCTGGGCGGAATTGAAAATACGTGCGCGCGAGTTGAAAAAAATCCACGATCTGCCGCTGGAGGATTTCATCGCGGGGCTGAAGAAGCGCAACCCGCATACGCGGGCAGTCCTTAGGCTGGGCGCCAATGCGGCCGATTGAGGACCGCCGCCCGGCGGGCACGGCGGCCCTGGTCCCGATGCCGGCCATGAATCGGCGCCGCTTTCTCCGCGCGGGGCTCTGTGCCTGCGCCGTGCTGCCGTTTCCGGCATGCGCGGCGCAAACGCTGGTTTACGAAAAGGACTCGCTCTTTGGCAGGATCATCGTGCGGGAGGATACAGGCGGTTTGCGCAGCCTGTACTTTGAGCCGGGCGGGGCACGGCAGAGCGCGGCGATGCCGGGCGATGCGGAGCATCTGGAACTGGCTTATACGCGCTACGCGCTCGCCGGGCTGGCCTTGTGCGATTCGCCGCGGCGCATCCTGGTGGTCGGCCTCGGCGGCGGCACGCTGCCGCGCTTCCTGCATTGGTATTACCCCGAGGCCATGATCGATGCGGTGGAGATCGACCCCGAGGTCGCGGACGTGGCGAAAAGGTACTTCGGTTTCCGCGCGGACCCGCGCATGCGCGTGCACATCGGCGACGGACGCACGTTTGTCGAGAGCATACGGCGGCCTTCATACGACGTAATCTTTCTCGACGCTTACGGCCCGGACAGCGTGCCGCCGCACTTGAGCACGCAGGAGTTCCTCCAGTCCGTCCGCCATGCTCTCCTGCCGGGCGGCGTCGCGGTCGCCAATGTCTGGAGGCGTGCCCGCAACCCGCTCTACGACGCCATGGTCCGCACCTACGAGGAGGTGTTCGACTCGCTGTTCATCGTCAATGTGGAGGGCGGCGTGAACGCGATACTGCTCGCCCTGCCGCGCGCGCGGCGGCTGAGCCGCAGCGCCCTGGCGCAGCGCGCGCGACAGATCTCGGCAGCGAAGCGGTTCCGTTTCGATCTGGGCGCGCTGGTCGACGTCGGCTTCGCGGACGCGCCGCAGAAGCGCGCAGGCGCGCGCGTGTTGCGCGACGCGGATCCCGGGCCGCCGAAATAGACGGGCATGCGTCCGCCCGCCGGCCGCCGTAGATGGCCGGATACCGGGTCAGCGCGACAGGTCTGGCCCGGCTTGGGCCGCAAGTGCTGTAACGATGCCGCGCACCAGGTCCGCCGGACTCAGCGCAGGGTCAAGCCGCAGCGCCTCGCGCGGCCGCTCCAGGATCGCGAACTGCGAATCGAGCAGCGTCGGGTTCATGTAGTGGCCCCGGCGCACGGCGAGGCGCGCGCGGATCAGTTCTCTGTCGCCGTCGAGAAAAACCAGGCGAACCGTGGTGCAGCCGCGGGCGATGCGCTCGCGATAAGCCTGCTTCAACGCCGAGCAGGCGAGCACCAGGCTCCTGCCCTCGCGTTCGCGCTCGAGCAGAACCGCGTTGAGGCGCGCGAGCCAGGGCCGGCGGTCCTCGTCCGAGAGCGGCGCGCCGCTTTTCATCTTGGCGACGTTCTCCGCCGGGTGGAAGTCGTCGGCGTCGCGGAAGTCCCAGCCGCAGGCCTCGGCCAGCATCGCGCCGACCGTGGTCTTGCCGCAGCCGGTCACCCCCATCAGGATGACGATCACGATTTCTTCTGTTTGCTCGCGGCGCTGCCGACCCGCACGCCGGCCGGCTTGACGGCGTGGCCACCGAAGCTCGCGCGCAACTGCGCCAGTTGCTTCGCGCCGAAATCGCCCTTGCCCTGGCTCGCGAAGCGCATCGCCAGCGCCAGGCTGATCACCGGCGCCGGCACGCCCAGCTCGACGGCTTCGATCGCGGCCCAGCGGCCTTCGCCCGAGTCGGCAACCACGGGCGCGATGCCCTCGAGGGTCGCGTCGCGTTTGAGCATGCTGGCCATCAGCTCGAGCAGCCAGGAGCGCACCACGCTGCCGTGGCGCCACAGCTCGGCCACCGCGGCGAGGTCGAGATGGAATTCGCTTTTGCCCTCGATCAGGGCGAAGCCTTCGGCATAGGCCTGCATCAGGCCGTACTCGATGCCGTTGTGGATCATCTTGACGTAGTGGCCCGCACCGCTGGGGCCGCAATGCAGCCAGCCTTTGGGCGGGGCGAGCAGTTTGGCGTAAGGTGTCACGCGTCTCACGGCGCGCGTTTCGCCGCCGAGCATGATGGTGTAGCCCTGGGCGAGTCCCCACACGCCGCCGGAGACGCCGGCATCGACATAATGCAGGCCGCGCGCGGCGAACTCCGCCGCGCGGCGCATGCTGTCCCGGTAATGGGCATTGGCGCCGTCGACGAGCACGTCGCCCTTCGCAAGCAGCGGCACGAGCCGCAGGAGCATGTCTTCGCTCGCCCTGCCCGAGGGCAGCATCAGCCAGACGATGCGCGGCGCCGCGAGCCGCTGCACCAGCGCCGCGAGGCCGCTCACCGCGGTAACGCGGCGTTCGCGCGCCAGCGCGCGGCGCGCTGGCGCGGCCCTGTCCCAGGCGATCACGTTCGCGCCGCCGCGCGCCAGGCGCCGCGCCATATTGGCGCCCATGCGCCCCAGTCCGATCATGCCGATGTGTTTGGCCTGTTTCACACCGACCGCCGCGCCTTGTCTTTCCCGTTCCGCGCCTTGGTCAGCGCGGGTGTCATCTCCCGGCCGCCGCCGGTGACGAGGATGCGTTTGCCTTTCAACAGTCCGGGCTGGAACAAGATTCGTCCTTTGCGAGCGCTTTTGCGCGAATCCCGCCTGGCGGGAGCGCGAGGCAGGCGGCGCAATCTTACCGCAACGGCCAGGCGATCGGCTAAGGGCCGGGGGCGGGCAGCCGGCCTGCGGGAATGGTCGTTTCGGGTGGCGTACTTGCCCGCCGTACGCTGAAGATGCGGGCCTGCAAACCCGATTCGGCGGCGATGGCGGACGGATCGCCGACGACATAAGTCAGCTTCAGCCGCCCGGATGCGGAGCGCTGCGCCACGCGCGCCTTGTCCGGGCGCGGCCCCTGCGCGATCCGCGCTACGTGGCGCGAGGAAGCGAGCAGGTCCTGCGGCCAGCTGCTTTGGTCGAGGCGCTGTTCTGTCGCAGCCAGGGCGTCGGCTGTTTCCTGCGGCTCGTGACCCAGGCGCGCGAGGATGGTCATCGCGATGGTATCGGCCTCGCCCAACTGCTGCGGCCAGTAGCTCGCGATCACGGCTTTCGCACCGAGGTAGGAAGCGGCGGTCGCGGTTGCGGTCAGCGCGGCAGCGGCGCCGGTGCTCGCCGTGGCGGTGGTCGCGGATGCGGCGGCGGCGCTGGATGCGCCCGGCAGCAGCGCGAAGGTGCGGAAGATGCTGGAAACCGGCAGCAGGACCTGGGCCAGGACGGACATCCAAATCTTGGTGGCGGTGTTCTCGTTATGGTGGCTGCCGATCACGTGGCCCATCTCGCGCGCGAGGATGAACGCCAGCGCCTGGTCCGACAGGTCGAGGGCGCGCGTGCCGCTGAAAATCACCACCGTGCCGGAGGCATTGGAAGTGGTCCCGGGCTCGGCCTTGTCGGCAATCAGGAATTCGAATCGCCCGATGCGCTCGTGCAGGTCCGGGTAGACCTCGAATGCCTTGCCGGCGAGGCGCTCGCCCAGGCTGGCGACGCGCAACTCGAACCCCTCGCGCGCGTCGCATTCGGACTCGGCGCATTTGCCTTTGGCGTCGGCCGTCACCACCAGCTGCAGGCGCATGTTGACTTCGGAGTAGACCGAACTGAGCGATTGCGGGACGGTGAACTGCGACCGGCCGTAGGGCGAAGTGGAACACGCCCCGAGCAAGCTGCAGGCAAGCAACGGCCAGATCAAGGCGTGCGTTCTGCGCATCAACTACCTGACCCCGGTTGTAACGATGGAAACGCCAGCCCTTGCCGCAGGCGGGCCTGTGCCAGTCCCCGAAGGACCCGGCAATTGACAAGCATAGACCGCCTGCGGGCGCCCCACAAGGGTTAAACGAAACCGGGTTAAACGAAATCGCCAGCTTTTTCATTGGGTTGTTGTCCAAGCCCGGATTTCTGGGAACGGCCCCCGGGAGGCGCGGTTCAAGCCGTGCTAGGATTGCGGGCGGCACAAACAGCGAAAGGCAGGAGTGATGGAGCAGTTCATCGGCACCAAGCCGGTGGCGGAGAAGCAGCGCTTCGACGTCGCCCGCCTGGAAACGTATCTGCGCGCGCATGTGGACGGGTTCGCGGGCGCGCTCGAAGTCGAGCAGTTCAAGGGGGGCCAGTCCAATCCGACTTATCGCCTCTCCGCCGGCGGCAAGCGCTATGCCATGCGCGCCAAGCCCGGCCCGGCGGCCAGGCTGCTGCCCTCGGCGCACGCGATCGAGCGCGAATTCCGCGTGATCAGCGCGCTCGGGAAGACCGATATCCCGGTGCCCAGGACCTACGCGCTGTGCGAGGACGAGGACGTGATCGGCCGCGCCTTCTACATCATGGACTGCGTCGAGGGGCGCGTGCTGTGGGAGCAGTCGCTGCCCGGCATGACCCGGTCCGAGCGCGGCGCGATCTATGACGAAATGAACCGGGTGATCGCCGCGCTGCACCAGGTCGACTACCAGGCGATCGGCCTCGCGGATTACGGCAAGCCGGGCAATTATTTCGCGCGCCAGATCGGGCGCTGGAGCAAGCAGTACCAGGCCTCCGAGACTGAAAAAGTCGAGGCCATGGACAATCTCATCGCCTGGCTGCCGCACAACATCCCCGCCGGCAACGAAACCGCGATCGTGCACGGCGACTACCGGCTCGACAACCTGATGTTCCATCCGAGCGAGCCGCGCATCCTCGCCATCCTCGACTGGGAACTTTCCACCCTGGGGCATCCGCTGGCGGACATTTCCTACCATTGCATGAGCTGGCGCATACCGCCGGGACAGTTCCGCGGCATCGGCGGGCTCGATCTCGCGGCGCTGGGAATACCGGGCGAGCAGGACTATGTCGCCGCCTACTGCCGGCGCACCGGCCGCGAGCGCATCGACAACTGGGATTTCTACCTCGCTTACAACATGTTCCGCATCGCCGCCATTTTGCAGGGCATCAAGAAGCGCGCAGTGGACGGCACCGCGTCGAGCGCACACGCGGCCGACGCCGGCCAGCGGGTGCAGCCGCTGGCCACGATGGCCTGGGAGTACGCGCAAAAAGTCATCGCGGCCGGGCACTAGCCCGGCGGCGCCCGCAATACCTTCATACGAGGAAAGGCAAGCCATGGATTTCGCATACACCGACAAGGTCAAGGCCATGCAGGCCAAGCTCATCGCGTTCATGGATGAGCATATCTACCCGAACGAACTGCGCTTCCACCGCGAAGTGCTGGAGAACCGCAACAAGGGCAACCCGTGGATTCCGACCACGATCATCGAGGAGCTCAAGCCCAAGGCGCGCGCGGCCGGCCTGTGGAACCTGTTCCTGCCGCATTCGAAGCGCGCCCCCGAAGGGCTGTCCAACCTCGAATACGCGCCCTTGTGCGAGATCATGGGCCGGGTGAGCTTCGCGCCCGAGGTGTTCAACTGCTCGGCGCCCGACACCGGCAACATGGAGACCATCGAGCGCTACGGCTCGGAGGAGCACAAGCGCGCGTGGCTCGAGCCTCTCTTGCGCGGCGAGATGCGCTCGGCCTTCCTGATGACCGAGCCCGCGGTCGCCTCGAGCGACGCGACCAACATCCAGTGCCGCATCGAGCGCCAGGGCGGCGAATACGTGATCAACGGCCGCAAGTGGTGGTCCTCCGGCGGCGGCGATCCGCGCTGCAAGCTCTACATCGTCATGGGCCGCACCAACCCCGACGCGCCCAGGCACAGCCAGCAGTCGATGGTCCTGGTGCCCGCCGACGCGCCCGGCGTCAGGGTGGTGCGCGCGCTGTCGGTGTTCGGCTACGACGACGCGCCTCATGGCCACATGGAAATAGAGCTGAAGAACGTGCGCGTGCCGGCCTCGAACATCCTGCTCGGCGAAGGCCGCGGTTTCGAAATCGCGCAGGGGCGCCTGGGACCGGGCCGCATCCACCATTGCATGCGCCAGATCGGCGTGGCCGAGCGCGCGCTGGAACTCATGTGCAAGCGTTCGCTGTCGCGGGTCGCGTTCGGCCGCACCATCGCGGAGCAGGGCGTGACACGCGAGCGCATCGCCCAGGCGCGCATCATGATCGACTCGACGCGCTGGCTGGTGCTCAACGCCGCCTACATGATGGATACCGTGGGCAACAAGGTCGCCAAGGCCGAGATCGCCATGATCAAGGTGCTCGCGCCCACCATGACCCTGCAGGTGATCGACTGGGCGATGCAGGCGCACGGCGGCGCCGGCGTCTCCGACGACACCCCGCTCGCGATGATGTACGCGCATTCGCGCACGCTGCGCTTCGCCGACGGCCCGGACGAGGTGCACCGCAACGCCATCGCCAAGCTGGAGCTGTCCAAGCACATGATCGCGCCCAAGTCGGCCAGGACCGCGTGACCAACCAGCAATCGAAAGGATAGAGAAGATGTTGAAACTCGGCGGATTCGCAGTCAGCAACTATTACAACAAGGTCAAGGTGGCGCTGCTGGAAAAGGCCATTCCGTTCGAGGAGGTGTACTGCCTGACCTCGCAGGACGAGAACTACCTGAAGCGCTCGCCCATGGGCAAGGTCCCCTACCTCGAACTCGACGGTCAGTTCCTGTGCGAGTCGCAGGTGATCTGCGAATACCTGGAAGACCATTTTCCGCAGAATCCGCTCTACCCGAAAGACCCGTTCGAGCGCGCGCGCGTGCGCGAACTGATCACGGTCATGGAACTGCACATGGAACTGGTGGCGCGCCGCCTGTATACGCAGGCGTTTTTCGGCGGCACGGTTTCGGACGAGATCAGGAAGCACGTGGAGAAAGACCTGGCCAAGGGCGCGCGCGCATTCAAGCAACTGGCGAAGTTCGCGCCCTTTATCGCCGGCGCGAGCTTGAGCTACGCCGACTGCGCCGCGGGCGTGCACCTGCCGCTGGTGTCGCTCGCGAGCAAGATCATCTACGGCCGCGACGCGCTCGAGGATTGCGCGCCGGTGAAACCCTACCTGAAAATGCTCAACGAGCGACCGGCGTTCAGGAAAATGAACGACGACCGCAAGGTCGCAACCGAGGCGATGGCGGCGGCGCGGGCGAACAAAGGCTGATCATCGGGGGCGCGCAGCGGCCGAGCCTGGCCGTGCGCGCCTAACCCATGGGATTGGTCGGATTGCGTTCCTGCAGGATGTCTTCCATGCGCCACTGGATCGAGGGCTTGATCCGCGGATGGGTGAGGATGTAAAAGCGCCCGTCGCGCACTGCTTCAAACACTTTTTGAGCCACATCGCCGGCGCTCTGCTTGCCCGAGGTGACCGCCTTGCGCAGCAGCGCCTCGCGCGCCTGCTGCTCCGCGGTCTTTTCCCGCGCCGGATTCTGCAGCAGCGTCGGGCGGTTGCGTTCCGAGTCGACGATCCCGGTCGGCACGTAGGCCGGGCACAGCACCGAGCAGCCGACGCGGGCCTGCTTCAGCGCCAGATCGTGGTACAGGGTTTCGGTGAGCGTGACCACCGCGTGCTTGGTGACGTTGTACATGGCCGACCCGGGCGGCGAAATCAGACCCGAGACCGAAGCGGTATTGACGATGTGCGCCTCGCCCCCTTGCGCGAGCATGATGGGCGTGAACACGCGTACGCCGTGGATCACGCCCCACAGGTTGACGCCCAGGGTCCATTCCCAGTCGGCGACGCTGTTCTCCCAGGCGCTGCCCAGTGGCGCGACGCCGGCGTTGTTGGCCACCAGGTGCACCGCGCCGAAAGCCGCCAGCGTCTTCTGCGCCAACGCCTCGACATCGGCTGCCTTGGAGACATCGGTGCGCACGCTGATGACCTCGGCCCCCGCGGCTTTCATTTCGGCTTCCGCCCTGGCGAGCGCGTTGGGCTCGACGTCGGCGAGCACGATGCGCATGCCCGCGCGCGCGAAACGGTCCGCCATCGCGCGCCCGAGACCGCTCGCACCCCCGGTGATGACCGCTACCTTGCCGTCAAAGTGTTTCATGGGATGGCCGCTCCGCTGTCGAAGGGAAAGCAGCATCATACCCAATCGGCGCGGACGCGCAGGCTGGGCGATTGCGATCAGACGCGCGCCAGCAATTGCGGGCGACCCGTCATTGTGATATCATGATATCGCCTTGATCGCAGGAGCTCGCCATGGCCCAATTCGTCGTTCGCAACATTGAAGAGGAGGTGAAAGCGCGTCTGAAACGCCGCGCGGACCTGCACGGGCTCAGCATGGAAGCGGAAGTTCGCGAAATCCTGCGCAATGCGGCGCGGGAAGCGAGCCAGCCGTCGCCGAAGTTGGGCTCGCGCATCGCCGCGCGCTTCAAGCAAGCCGGGCTGACCGCGGATCTTCCGGAGCTGCGGGAACAGCCGGCGCGCCCGGCCGATATCGGCAAATGATCATTCTCGATACCAATGTCCTGTCGGCCCTGATGCGCGCTTCTCCGGACGCTTCCGTCGTTACCTGGCTCGACCGCCAGCCCGCCGAATCGGTTTGGATCACCAGCATCACCCTGTTCGAGGCCCGCTTCGGCCTCGCTTTGCTGCCCAGGGGCCGGCGGCGGCAGGCGTTGGAGACCAGCTTCGCCCAGCTTCTCCAACAAGACCTGCAAAACCGGGTGCTGGATTTCGACAGCGCGGCGGCAACCCAAGCGGCATTGCTGGCGGCTGTGCGCCAGCGCAGCGGCAAGCCGGTCGATATACGTGACACGCAGATCGCGGGCATCGCGCTGGCACGCCGGGCCACGCTCGCGACACGAAACGTTCGGCATTTCGCGGATTTGACCGTACCCGTGGTTGATCCTTGGGGCGCGCGCTAGCAATGCTCGTTTTCTCTTGTGGAGAGTCGCGGTGCCCACAATCACCATCCGCCTGCCGCAGGATCTGAAGAATGAGATGCGGCGCTACCTCGAGCGCCGGCTCGCCGGCGAAAAACCCGCGCGACCGAAACCGCGAACGCGTGCGCGCTGATCATGTCGCGCATCGAGCTAGCGCCGGCAGGCGCCGTCGCGCATTGAAGACATCAAGCGGGCCATCGATGTGCTGGAACGCAATCCCCTGATCGGCAGGCTGGTTCGTGCCGACCTTGGAGAACTGGTGATCGGGCGCCAGGCGCGCGGCTATGTCGCGCTATATAGATACGTCGCAGAACGCGACACGGTGTTTGTCCTTGCCATCCGCGGCCAGAAGGATGCGGGGTGCACAGAAACGTCGGCTTGAGAGGAACAGCCGCGTCGGCGGGCCGGCATCGGACGCAAAGCCGGCGGCGACAGGCGGTATTTGGTGGACGGCGTTTGGCGGTTCGCGCCCTGAGCGGTTCCCCGACTGGGGCAAATCTGGGCACTGGAAAGAGGTTATTTCTTTGGACTGACCGGCAGGAATCGATCCTGGGCGGCCGGTCGTTTGTCCTACATAGTGACCATTCGCCAAATCGACCAGTCGCAATAGCTGGCTGGGATTAGTGCAGGATTAGTACATATTGACTATATACCCTCTACAAAAAACATGGTATTCAAGAGCCTAACCAAAAGCTGTAAGCGCGCTATATGGTTATCTTATTCACTGGCTCTTGGTCAAGATGAGGAGGGTTGTAATGCAGATAGGAAAACTTCTTGTTGCAATTTTATGCGTTGGCGCAATCCTTCCTCGGCTTGCGGAAGCTACCCCGTTACGCTATCAGCTTACCACCGCGTTCCTTGATAGTTATTTTGACTATGACAGGGATACTCATGTCCTTTCAAACTTCAAAATTTACAATGGACCACTTTACCTTGGCTTTGTTCTGACACCGCCTGCGTTAAGCATATCAAAAGCAACTGCTGATGAATTGCGTTTTACCGCAGAAGCGTTTAAGTATGACTCTTTGTACAAATACGACGACATACTTGAGATAAATGCTTATTTCTACCCAAGCACGGTCGGTCTGTATGATGGTTCCTACGGGTATGGTGGTGGACTCTATGAATATAGATTAAGTGACGGGTCCCTCTATCTTTCTAGTGTTGGAGCCATGAGCAATAATAATTGGCAACTTCGGGCAACTGATGTCCCGCTTTCTACTTCTCCAATTCCTGAACCTGAAACCTACGCCATGATGCTCGCCGGACTTGGTCTGATGGGTTTTTTGGCGCGTCGCAGGAAGCAGAATCGAGCCGCTTAATCCGATTCACATGGACACAATAGACTGACCCGCTTCGGCGGGTTTGTCGTTTCTGGGTGTCTCCTTTTGCGCGTCGAAACGTAACAACGGAAGGCAGCTCATGGCCGATGGCAGCCGATCGCGCGTCCCGCGTTGTGGTAACACGGGGGCCTACA
>Ga0172375_10004433_pt1 | contig 20735 bp, 21 predicted proteins | sample LakKiv1m_FD_114537 | JGI IMG/M metagenome (GOLD analysis project Ga0172375, IMG submission 114537) | Freshwater microbial communities from Kabuno Bay, South-Kivu, Congo - kab_092012_11.1m | ecosystem: Environmental > Aquatic > Freshwater > Lake | place: Democratic Republic of the Congo...
GAAAATAATGTTCTCGAAAGGTTTTATTTTAGCGCTAAAAAATTTAAAGTTGAAACAATTATTAGGATAACTGCGGATGATCCATTCAAAGACCCAGAAATTATTGATAATGTTATTAGTATGCTAAAAAATGAGAATTTAGATTTTGCATATAACAACCATCCCCCATCATTTCCGGAAGGATTGGATACAGAGGTCTTCACATTTACTGCTTTAGAAAAAGCATATTTATCAGCTACTGATCCCTTTGAGTTAGAACATGTAACTCAATATTTATACAGAAACCCAGAAATTTTTAGACAAAAAAACTTTTCTTACAAAAAGAATATTTCTAATTTAAGATGGACAATCGATAGAGAAAAAGATTTGGAAATGGCAAAAACAGTATATAGGTTTTTATACAAAGAAAAAGAAGTTTTTTTATTAAATGATATATTAAATCTCCTAGTAAAAGAGCCATGGATTAGTGATATAAACGCAGATGTTGAAAGAAGCTCTATGTATAAAAAAAATGAGGCAAGTAGTGGAAAGAATTAGTGATTTAGAAAAAAAATATGTGATGGAAGCGCTTGATAATGGATTCCAAACATCTCTTAATAGTGTTTTTTGCAATAGGATGGAGAAGAAATTTGCTGAATTGCATAATGTCAACTACGCAATAAACCATGTTAATGGGACTCAAACTATGCACACCGCCTTAGTGGCGCTAGGAATTGGAAAAGGGGATGAAGTAATAGTACCACCGCTAACAATGTCAAGTACAGCGATAGCAGTGCTTCAGAATGGTTCGATACCGGTATTTGCTGATGTAGACGAAGAAACATTCAATATCGATCCAAATTCTATAATGGAAAGAATTACTTCAAAGACAAAAGCTGTAATGCCGGTTGCGTTATATGGTTTATCACCAGACTACGATGAAATTCGCAAAATATGTGATTCAGAAAATTTGTATTTAATTGAAGACAATGCTGAAGCGTTGCTTGCAAAATACAAAGGGAAGAAAGTTGGTGAATTTGGTGATTTTGCTTCATTCAGTTTCCAGGCAAGCAAGCATGTTACATGTGGTGAGGGGGGGATATTAATAACCAATAATGAAGAGTTTGCAGACAAGGCAAGAAAGTTTAGCAGTTTAGGATATGCGGGAGTTGGACCAAAACAAGGAAAAATTTCAAGAAATGACATTCAAAATCCAAATTATAGCCGTCATGTTTCATTAGGTTTTAACTATCGGATGTCTGAAGTGAATGCTGCGGTTATCCTCGGGCAGTTAGAAAGAGTTGAAGAATTAATTGAACAGAGAATTAGTGTCGCAAAGTTATTTAACAAGGTACTGGAAGGACAAACACTACTTAAAAGACAGAATGAACCGGATGGTTATTTAAATACTTATTGGTCATACAGCGTAGTTTTGGATACCAAAAATCCTGAGAAGGATTGGTATAGGTTTAGAGATTTGTTTCAAAAAAATGGCGGGGACGGTTTTTATGCTGCATGGAAACTTTCATATTTAGAACCCTTGTTCTTAAATGTAATACAAGGATGGGATGGCGTTTGGCAGAAGTATAAAAAAGGTTTATGCAGTAACGCTGAATATCTTCAACCGAGAATGATACAATTTAAGACGAATTATTGGAATTTATCAGAAGCAGAAAAACAAGCCGAAATTTTAACGCAAACAATAAAGAACTTTTAGGAGCTTTACATGAAAAATGGATTTCCAAAAGAATTAAAAATCGGGAAAAAGATAATTGGTAAAAATTACCCTGTGTATATCATTGCAGAAATAGGAGCAAATTTTGATCAAGATATAGATAAGGCAAAAAAACTTATTAAATCTGCAAAAGAATGCGGGGCTGATTGCGCAAAGTTCCAAAGTTTTAAAGCTGAAAAAATAGTATCAGCAGGCGGATTTGCAAGTATGCAGTTAAAAGGTGTGCATGGAAGTTGGGGAAGACCTGTCCATGAAGTTTTTAGAGACGCAGAATTTCCAAGAGAGTGGCATAAAGAATTAAAGGAATATTGTGATGAAATCGGAATTGATTTTTCAACATCCCCATATGATTTTGAAGCTGTGGATCTTTGTGAACAATTAGATTTACCATTTATCAAAATTGGATCAGGAGAAATTACATGGTTAGAAATGCTTGAATATATCGCAAAAAAAAATAAACCAATGTTTTTAGCAACAGGCGATGCAACAATGTCCGAAATTGATGAGGCAGTTCGCATAATTGAAGCAACCGGTAATAGACAACTTGTTTTGATGCAATGCATTACTAATTATCCTTCAAAAATAGAAAGTGCTAATATTAACGTACTCAAAAATTATCAGACAGCATTCAATATACAAGTGGGGTATTCTGATCATTCCCCTGGTCCAGTAGTTGCATTAGGTTCAATTGCACTTGGTGCAAAGGTTATCGAAAAGCATTTTACAATTAATACTAACGATGTTGGTCCAGATCATCCTCATTCAATGGATGTTAATAGTTTTAAGGTAATGGTTGATTATATAAGAGAACTTGAAGCTGCAATGGGTACGGCAAGGAAATTTGTAGTAGAAGAAGAAAACGAAACAGTTATCGTTCAGAGAAGAGGTTTGTATTCAACAAAGTTTATTCCTAAAGGAAAAATTATTGATAAAGATGACCTTACTGTTTTAAGACCTGCGCTTGGAATATATCCTAAATATAAAGATGTAGTTATTGGAAAAACAGCTTTAAAAGATATTGAGGCTGATACACCAATATACTGGGATGATTTCTAAAATGAAATTGAGTTTAAGAGAAAAATTTATTGCGATTGTTGATAATGATAAACTTAAAAAATCAGATGCCATAATTTTGTTAGAAGGTGATGGATTAAATAGGTGTAAAAAAGCTGCTGATTTATTAAAAAATAATTGGGCTGATAAATTAGTTTTTTCTGGTGGAGTTGATAACGTTGAATATGGCAGTTTTAAAATTACTCATGTATTTCCTGAACTTAAAAAACTTGGGGTTAATGACGTTAATATTCTTTTAGATGAGAAATCCTCTAATACATTGGAGCAGGCAATTAACATTATAGATATGTCAGTTCGATTAAATTGGAAAAGAATAATTTTAGTTGCCTCGCATTATCATCAATATAGAGCGTTTTTGACATTCTTAAAACAATTAATTTTAAGACGTATTAATTTGGAATTAATTAATGCCCCAGCAGGAGATCTTTTATGGTTTGAAGAGTTAAATTGGGGTAAAAGATTTGAGCTTTTGGATTCCGAATTTGAACGAATTGATAAGTATACCTCTTTGGGCCACTTAGCTACATTTAAAGAAGCAATTGAGTATCAGAAATGGAAAGAATTACAAGTTTAGAAAATGCCCAAAAAATAATGGGAAAAAATTTTATTGGTTTGACAGAGCTTAAATCTGTTGAAAAACTGATGGGAATCTATATTCCGCGCAAAATTCTTGAATCTCCACCGATTATTCAGTTCGATAAAAAATTGCTTATTGAAAAGAAAGATGACTTTATTTTATTTTTAAGTATTCCTTTCTATAAAGATAAAACTCCTTTAACAATAGTAAAAATGAGAGAGCATTTTGGTTGGGATCCAAACAAAAATGAGCCTTGTTTTTATAATCAAGATTGGTATTTGAAAGAATTGTTTGCCACCTCAACCACTTTTGATATTAATTGGAAATTAATTAAAAAAAACGTTTATGATGAATACAGGGGAAAAAGTGTCAATGAAATAAGTAAAAGTTTGGATATTAGACTTCCAGAAGCTGTTTTAATAACTTATCTGTTTTTTGCATGGTACTTAATTAGAAATGAAACCCTATGGATTAATGATTATTTATGGTGTAACGATTTAGATCTAAATGGTGATCAAATTTATGTTGGTAAGTATATAAAGCCAAATGGTAATAATAAAAATGGCTTTGAGATACACAGACATTTGAAAATAAAGCATAACTATAGTTTTGTTGATTGTAGATAAACAATTTGCCGTGAATAGATGAAAAATTTTATCTTTCTTGCTTCCATTGAGGGAGATTTGTTAATATTTTCTGCAATCAGTGTTCTAATAAAAGAGATATCTCCTGAAAGTAATACGATCCTCCTCTTACCTGGTTTAGATCGTGTTATTAATAAAAAAAACGACTACAGTGTTTTATTTGATAAAATTATTGAGATTGATGCCCTACAATTTTCAAAAAAACCATTAGCTATCTTTAATAATTTAAGAAAAATTAAAAAACTGTTTTATGATCTGAAGCAGTATACAGAAAGCATATTCTTTCTTTTAGATATCTACAATTTAAATGAACTCGTAGTCTATTCTTTTATTCAAAAAAATAGAAATGCTAAAATGGTTACAGTGACAGCGTTCGAGGGGGATGAAATTGACTTTAGTAACTTACAACTTGTTATCAAAGGTACATTTGCTAAAAGTTTATACTCGTTAGTACTATTAAAAAAGTTATTTTATGAGTATAGAATAAAAAATAGCTCTAACTCGGGCATAAACTACTTTAAGGCACAAACTTTTTTACAATTATGTATAAAAAAATCAAAATTCAGAAATAGCTTTGGAAAATATTACGGTAATCTTCCATATCCACCAGGCTTCTTAAATACACATACACTCAATATGTTCACGAAAAGCCAGTTAATTGACCCAAATTCAATAATTATTTTCTTTGAAACCCAAATTTCTCATTGGTCGGAAGATTATTGGAAATCTTTAAATGAATTAATTGATTTGTTATATCAAAAAGGGGTAAATATTTATATTAAGGATCATCCGAACTGCAAGGAATCTTATGCAGAAAGGGTTTTAAATGCATCTGTAAAAGTATTGCCAAAAGAAATTTCTGCAGAAATTCTCTATTTAGCCAATAGAGTAAATATCTTAGCTGTTTTTGCTCATGGTTCTACTGCATTAGTTACGGCTTCATGGTTAAACATACCCTCTTATGATGTAAGTGAATATTTCGGTTTCAGCAAACCAATATTGATCAAGTTATCACAATTTTTAAGGTTAGGAGAAAATATCGTTAAAATTTTTAATATAAGACAAATAGAAAAATTGGAGTTTAAGCCTCCGCAACCTATTGAAGAGGGGAAAGAAAAAAACATAGAGGTCTGGAAAGAAATTTTCATAAAAGAGCTGGGTATTTGATTTGAATAATTTAAAACAAAAATCTCTTTCTCAAATCAAGTGGGTTAGTTTTTCAAGAGTTCTACCAAAACTATTTGCCCCTATTACCACTGTCCTTATGGTAAATGTTTTTACCCCGTCGGATTATGGGATTGTTGGGATATGTGGTGCATTCATAAGTTTTCTAAATATGCTGCAAGGTTTTGGAATTGACGACTATATTATAAGGATGAAGGAGGAAACCGAATTAAAAATATATACAACATACTGGGTGAATTTTTCAATAAGTTTGATTCTATTTTTAATGCTTGCTCTATCCGCCCCTTTAATTGCTCATATCTATTCAGAAAAGTCATTAATATATTTTCTTCCAGTTTTAAGTATAAATCTTCTTTTAAATTCTTTAGGTTTTATCCCTTGGGCAATTCTACGTAAGAGGATGGAATTTAAAAAACTATTCTTTATAAATTTTGCTCCGCTGCTTATAACGATCTCATTAACATTACCTTTAGGCTATTTGAAATTTGGACCATGGGCAATTGTCATTGGGCAAATAACGCTTACTTTGTTAACAAACATCTATTATTTGATTCAATCAAGATGGAAATTTAAGTTTATGTTTGATAAAGCTCAGTTGAGCGAAATTTTGCATTTTGGTAAATTTGTTTCGTTTGAAAGAATACAGGAATATCTTTACGCGAATATTGATGTTTTTTTAATAGGTTATTTCCTTGATTTGAAAACATTGGGTATTTATACATTGGCAAAATCATGGTCATGGTTAATATTTGGAATGGTAACTAGCCCAATGACTGAGATATTATATCCGGCATTTCAGAAATTTGGTGGGGATCTTGATCGTATACGAGATAACTTTTTGGAAGTGGAAAAAAGGATGTTTTTTGTTACTATTCCAATTTTTGTAATCATAAGTATGAATGCGGTGAATTTGATTCATTTAATATTTCCTGCCAGGTGGAGTGAAACTGCTGTAATCTTATCAATAATTATCGTCGGAGACGGAATATCAAAAAGTTTTTCGCTACAAAGGGATATTTTTAAGTTAATCGGAAAACCTGCTATATATCCCAAAGCTTTTCTAATAAATTTCTTTTTTACATTAATTTGTTACCCTATTGCCGCAAAATTTGGGTTAATGGTTTTTGCTTTTACACGAGTTGTAAATGATCTCCTTTATACGGGAATTCAATATTACTTGTCTAAAAGAGAATTTAAATTCACAAGTAATGATTTTTTTACTAAGCTAAGACCGGTATTATTAAGTGGACTCGTTATGATTCTATCGAACCTACTTATTATGAAATTTATGCCAATAAATATCTTAATTGTATCTTTAACTTTAGTTTTGAGTGCTTTGGTATATTTAGTTACTTTCTCAAGGTTAGAGACAGAAAATTTTCGAAAGATATTGATCGAGGGCAAAATGATATTAGGATTGAATTAGATAACTTTTATTTATAGAGGACTTTATGTATTATCTAAACAAATTCAAGAACTATTTAAAAAAAATTGAATTGATTGATGAACTGACTAAGGATCTTGAAAAAAGCAAACTTCTTTTCGGTAGAATATTAGCAAATCAGGTCAAAGCATACAGTAACTTTAAAGAGAGTGAATTTGGAATATTTTCTCAGTTTGGAGATGACGGGCTAATTCAATTTTTGATCAATAATCTACAAATTGAGAAAAAATTTTTTGTTGAGTTTGGCGTTGAAGACTATTTTGAATCGAATACAAGATTTTTGATGATGAATAATAACTGGAGCGGTTTTGTAATGGATGGTTCGGAGCAAAATATTAAACGGTTACAAAATTCACGTTTTTACTGGAAATATGAATTGGTTGCTAAAAACTATTTTGTGACAAAAGAAAACATAAACAAAATTTTAGCAGAAAATTGCCCGAAAGATGTTGGGCTTTTACACATTGACCTCGATGGGAATGATTATTGGATTTGGAAAGAAATTGATTTAGATGTAATTAAACCAGTAATTGTAATATTAGAATATAATTCTGTCTTTGGTAACGAAAGAGCTATTACTATTCCTTACCAACATGATTTCAATAGGACAAAGGCTCATCATAGTAACTTGTATTGGGGCGCTTCTTTAAAAGCACTACATAATCTTTCTAAGGAAAAAGGATATTGTTTTGTTGGGTGTAATAGAGCAGGAAACAATGCTTATTTTGTTAGAAGGGATAAACTTAACTCCAAAGTGAAGGAAATAACCTTAGAAGAAGGCTTTGTAATATCTAAATATAGAGAAAGTCGTGATGTTGATGGAAATAAAACATTTTTATCGGGGCACAACCGGCTGGATGCAATTAAAGATATGTATGTTTTTAATACTGAAACACTAGAAACTGAGAAAATTGCACTATGATAAAAATTGAACACAATGAAAAAACGATAGCGATAATAATTCCGCAAGAATTTGAAAAGTATGGGATTGAATTTTTCACACCCAATGACTATTCACAGCAATTAGCTTATATGAAGCGAGAAAAGGGTTACAAAATCCAAGCTCATACACATAATTTAGTTCAGAGAGAAGTTATTAATACATTAGAAACTCTTTTTATTAAAAAAGGAAGATTGCGAGTTGATTTCTATTCAGAAGAGAAGAAATTTATTGAAAGCTATGAACTTAAAACTGGAGATGTAATATTATTAGTTTCCGGTGGTCACGGTTTTGAGATGTTAGAAGAAACTGAATTGATAGAAGTTAAACAGGGACCTTTTTTAGGCGACCAAGATAAAGTAAGATTTTAGCAAAGGAACCAAAATAATGGGTGTTTTTGAAAAATACAGTGAATTGTATAATCTTCTTTATTCTGATAAAAACTACTCAGAAGAAGTAAACTATATTCTTAAGAAATTGAAACAATTTAATTGTAATTGTAAACATATTTTAGAATATGGTAGTGGTACTTGTATTCATGGTAGTTTATTGGTAGAAAACGGCTTTGAGATGACTGGAATCGAGTTAAGTAAGCAAATGTATTTAATAGGTAAATCTTACATTCAGCAAAAGGGAATTGAAAAACATTTTAATTTGATTAATGATAATATTGTGAATTATCGTAATTATGAGAAATATGATTTAGTTCTATCACTTTTCCATGTTATTAGCTATTTGACTTCAAATGAAGAATTATTAAAAGTTTTTGAAAATGCATCTAGTCAATTGGAAAAGGGCGGGTTATTTATATTTGATGTTTGGTACACACCAGCAGTGTTAAATTTAAAGCCAGAATCCAAAATTAAATCATTTGAAAATGAACATCTAAAAATAATTCGCTATACAAAGCCATATAGTAATTATAATGAGAATATAGTTGAAGTTAATTTTGACTTAGTAATTATTGATAAACACGAAAACCATGTTTCATTTTTAGAGGAAACACATAAGATGAGGTACTTATCTATTCCAGAAATTAAATTTTTAGCAGAATTAAATTCTTTTGAGATTTTAATGGCTGAAGAATTTTTAACTGAAAAAGAACCTTCCGAAAATACATGGGGAGTTTGTTTTATTTTGAGGAAAATTTAGAATGAATAACAAATTTATTCCTGTATGTGAACCATACTTAAGTGGGAACGAAAAAAAATATATTTTGGATGCTTTAGACACAGGTTGGATATCATCAGCTGGTAAATATATCAGCGAATTTGAAAAAGCATTTGCAAATTATTGTGGTGTTAGACATGGAATTGCTGTAACAAACGGGACAGTAGCTTTGCATCTTGCTCTGGTCGCTTTAGGGGTAAAACCTGGCGATGAAGTAATAATTCCAGATTTTACTATGATTGCTACGGCTTTTGCTGTTGTATATACAGGGGCTAAACCAGTTTTTGTAGATGCTGAAAAAGAAACGTGGAATATTAATGTTAGTATGATAGAAGAAAAAATAACAGAAAGAACAAAGGTTATTTTACCCGTACATATTTACGGACATCCTTGTGAGATGGATGCAATTAATAAAATCGCTAAAAAATATAAATTAAAGGTCTTGGAGGATGCTGCTGAAGTCCATGGTGCTTTATATAAGAATAAGAAGTGTGGCTCTTTAGGGGACATTTCTGCGTTTTCTTTTTTTGCAAATAAAATTGCCACAACGGGTGAAGGCGGTATGGTTTTAACAGATAATGATGAATTAGCAGAAAAATGCAGATATTATAAAAATTTGTGTTTTCCGTTAAATGGAAGCAGAAATTATCAGCATGACAATATAGGATTTAACTACCGAATGTCAAATTTACATGCAGCAATCGGGTTAGCACAAGTAGAAAAATTAGATGAATATGTTGCTATTAGAATTAAAAATAATCAACTTTACCGAAAATATTTAAATGATGTCCCTGGAATTATTTTCCCTAAAGATAAACCATATGTAAAAAACGTTTATTGGATGAATGGAATTGTCATAAATAAAAAAGAATTTGGCATTGATAGAAATGAATTAATGATGAAGTTAAAAGAGAAAGGTATTGATACCCGTCTTTTTTTTACTGGTATGCATAGACAAATATCGTTAAAAAATTTTGGTTGTAATGTAGCAGGAGAATATCCTGTTTCAGATTGGTTAGCTGAAAATGGATTATATTTGCCTTCAGGTTCAAATTTAGGTGAAAAGCAAATTTTCATGATTTGTAATGTTATTAAAAACATATCCAAAGAATAATGAAAAAAAATATAGTAATATATTTATCCATGTCTCCACAAGAAGGAGGGAAATTTCAGTATTCTATTTCTTTATTAGAAGATTTGTCAAAAATTAAAAATACGAATACAGAAGTACTTGCCTGCTATTTCTCTGAGCTTTGGGAACCGTATCTTGAAAAGTTCGCAGTTAAAAGATTAAAAATTATTAAGCAAGAAAAATGGTGGTACAAGAAAATTTATTCATTATTAAATAAATTTTCTTTGATGAGCTTAATAAGAAAATTAAATAAAATTAGTGGGGTCATATACAAACAAATTAATTTACTTAGTCCAGCTATAGTATTTTACCCAGGAAATGATAAATTTGCTTATGAATTTGATTTCCCTTCTGTAATTCCAATTTTTGATTTGATGCACCGTTATGAAAAATTTCCTGAAGTCAGTGATCCTTTAATTTATAAATCACGTGAGAAGCATTATAAAAACATCTGTAAATACGCAAAAGTAATTTTAGTGGATTCAGAGTTGGGGAAAAAGCACGTAATAGATTGTTATTCTGTAAATGCAAATAAAATTTATGTTTATCCATATAAGCCACCTTTTTATATCTATGAATACAAAGATGTTGATGTAGTTAACAAATATAATATTCCAGATTCGTTTTTTATTTACCCGGCTCAATTTTGGGAACATAAAAATCACAAAATAATCATTGAAGCTGTAAAAATATTAAAAGAAAAAGGAGAAATAATTAACTTTGTTTTTGTGGGAAGTAAAAAAAATGGTTATGATAAAGTTATAGAATTAATTCATAGGTATGAATTACAAAAACAATTTTATATTCTCGGATACGTAACAAATGATGAATTAGTTTCACTTTACAAAAAAGCCAAAGCGCTTGTATTCCCTTCCTTTTTTGGACCTACAAATATACCACCGCTCGAAGCTTTAGCATTAGGATGTAGTGTAATTATCTCGAAGAGTTATGCTAATTATGAACAATTAGGAGAAAATGCAATATATTTCAATCCAAACGATGCAAATGAATTAGCAGATTTGTTAGGCGTTTTTAAACAGGGATTAGTGAAGAAGAATTCTACAAATGTATTAAAGTCTAATAAGTACTTACACGGTGAAATATTAAGAAAAATACTTGTAGATATGAATAAGATTAATTTAAAGTAGAATAAAAAACAAAATGATTTTTTTATTGCAGTCTTCATCTAAAATTTTTCCGTTTTTTGGAAGACTTTTATGAAGAATTTACAGAATTAGGTTTATATAAAAAATATTGTTAGCAGATTTAAAATGTTTCCGTTTTAAATCAAAAAATAAAATATCTTGTTTTGTTTTTAAATTGAATAAATAAAAGAAGTCTTTTATTAACTTGTATTACATTCAAAGTAGAAAACCATAATATGCTTGATGTATTTTTTTTGATAGAAATCCCATTTATATTTTTTGTAATATTAGGATTTATTATATATCTCTTTGCAAAAAAAGATGTTTTATATGGGATAGTATTTCTTTTTTTGTATGATATGATTATAAAAGAGACTTTTCTTATTAAAATTTTTAGTCAAATATTGGGTAAAAAGATATGGATTGAATTTCTTTTCATCTTTGTTTTCATACTAATTAGCTTTATCAACAAAAAAAAAATAGTTGTATCAAATAAAATTAATTTAGTAAATGTGTTATTTATATTATTCATATTATTTTCATTCATTAACGGGCTTTTAAAATACAAGTTGGCAGCTGTTTATGATTCCACAGTTGTTACTCTTCCTATTGCTTTTATTCTCTACTTCTTATCATTTTATTATGACAAACAAAATCTTTTAAAAATATTTAATACGTTATTCAAGATCTCAACAATATTGATGTTAGTTGCTCTAATAAAATATTCCTTATTATTTGGTAATGTCTTTGGGACTATTATAAAATATATTGATTTTCGAGTAACTGATAGAAATGGAATTATGCTGTGGGTATTTGTTCTCACCTACAAGTTGATCGAAATCACATCAGTGAGAAAACAGTATATCTTTAGGGACTATGCAATGATATTATTATTATTACTATTTATCTTGTTTTCCACTTTGAGACAGGCTTGGGTAGTTATGTTTATAATATTTCCCTTAGTTGTACTTTTGACACCAAGGAAAATAATGAATTTAAAATTATTGTTTCTTCCACTTATAGGTTTACTTGTTACAATTCTATTAATCAGTGTAAGCCCTAAGTTTAGTAATTCCGTTGACATTGTTTTTGATTCATTTAGAGAAACCGTCATACCCACTAATTCTGGTTTGCAAATCTCCGAAAATTCGACATATGCATTTCGTGAAAAGGTTACAGAAAAATATATTGAAAATATAACTCCAATAAGCCTATTTGTGGGGAAGGGATTTGGAGATAGACCTTATATTACTTTAATTGAAGGACAAGATTCAGTGGGCGTTCATAATCAGTATGTTTATTTTTTATATTATATTGGTCTAATAGGATTGGTTTGTTTTATTTTAATTCATTTCCAGCTTATTTTGAAAATAAATAGCTTAAGGAAATCATTATCAACTGGAGAAAGCAAAATTATTGCCACCACAACATTGATCGGTTTATTATATTATTTGCCAGCAAATTATTCAAATACTATGGACTATGTTTTTCCACTAATTATTTCTTTGTCATTTATTCAATTGCGGCTTTTTAGTGAAAGAAAAGTTACTTATTCAGGAATGACCTAATATTTCCATGTTATACATTCTGCTACCTGTACATAATAGAAAAGAAATAACAAGACAATTTATTAATTGTTTAAAAAAACAAACATTCAAAAATTACCACCTTGTTGTTATAGATGATGGTTCTACCGATGGAACCGCCCAAATGATTCGTGAAGAAATGCCAAATGCGACAATTCTAAAAGGGAATGGGAAATTATGGTGGGCGGGAAGTTTACAACGAGGTATAAATTGGTTGAAGAAAAATGCTTTAGATAATGATTCTGTTTTGATAATAAATGATGATGTTATTTTTAAGAGTGACTATTTAAAAATGGGGGTCAAACTTTTAGATGAAAATAATGAAATGATTATTGGGAGCAAAGCCTATAGTATGCAGACAGGTGAATTAGTTGATAGTGGGGTTATGATTGAATGGAGACCTTTGAGATTTTTAAGTGCAGAAGATTCAATAAATATTAATTGTTTTTCTACTCGTGGAATATTTTTAAGAATGATTACTATAAAAAAAATAGGAAATTTTCACCCATTTCTGTTGCCTCATTACATCTCTGATTATGAGTATACTTATAGAGCACATAAGAAAGGGATAAAAATTATTACTGATAATATTTTATATTTATATAAAAATGAAATTACGACTGGGTATAAAAATATTAAATATCTGAATTTAAGAGATTTTATTAAAAAATATTTTTCAAAAAAGAATCCCAACAATATCTTCTATTTAATAATTTTTATTCTAATTGCTGCACCATTTAAATATAAATTTCAAGAAATTTATTATATTTCTAAGAAACAGATAGTAATTTTAATAAAAAGTGTTAGAAAAAGTAAAAATGGTAAATCCAACAATAGTTGTTATAGCCTTTAACAGACCTCAATCTTTATCTCGATTATTAACTTCATTGGATAGGGCATATTATAAATCGTTTAATGTGAGGCTTGTAATTAGCGTAGATTATTCTGGTTCAAATGATGTAATAAATATAGCAGAAAATTTCAAATGGCGTTTTGGTGAAAAAGAAATAATAAAACGTACTATAAGACTTGGATTAAAAAATCATATACTAACGTGTGGAGATTTAGTTAATTTATTTGATAGCATTATAATGCTCGAAGATGACCTTTATGTATCTCCATACTTTTATGATTATTCAATTAAAAGTTTAGAATATTTTGGGAATGATGAAAATATTGCTGGTATATCATTGTATAGGCATCACTTTAATGAAACAGCGAGATTCCCATTTATTCCTATAGAAGATGGAAGTGATATTTTTTTTCTGCAGATTGCGTCTTCTTGGGGGCAAATTTTTTGGAAAGAAAAATGGAATCAATTTAGAAAATGGTTAAATTCAAATATTGATATTGATAAAATTCAAGAGATGCCATTAGATGTTCGTAACTGGTCAATCCATTCATGGAAAAAGTATTTTATTGCATATTTAATTTTAACCTCAAAGTATTTTGTATATCCACGTATATCTCTTACAACGAATTTTTCAGATGCTGGACAGAATATAAAAAAAAGTCACGAATTAGAACAAGTCCCAATACTTTTGGGAGAAAAAAGTGACTGGAATTTTATAAAACTTAATGAATCTCTTTCGGTTTATGATGCTCACTGTGAAATTAAAAGTTATATTCTAAAGAAATTAAATCCCAGTATTGAAAAATATGACTTTTTAGTTGATCTCTATGGTACTAAAAATACCAACTTACAAAATAATAAGTATATATTAACTTCAAAGAAGATAAAAAATTCAATATATACTTTCGGATTAAAATTAAAACCTTTCGAACTAAATTTAATTTTAGAAATTAAAGGAGATTTTTTCCGGCTTGTTGAAAATAAAAGATATTATTCTAATTTATTTGATAAAATTATAAGTACAATTGCTTTATTTAATTATTTTTATAGAGAAACTTCAATACGAATGTATTTTTTATTATTATTATCAAAAATAATAAAGATTCTTAAAAAATTTACATGAATAAAATCTCAATAGTAACTCCCTCTTTTAATTCTGCAAAGTTCATAGAGGATTGTATTCAAAGTGTTCTTAATCAAAATTATCTAAATTTTGAACATATTATTATTGATGGAGGGTCAACAGATGGCACAATAGAAATAAAAAAATACCCCCACTTAAAATGGATAAGTGAACCGGATGAAGGGATTTATGATGCAATGAACAAAGGTATTAAATTATCTTCTGGGGAAATTATTGGTATACTTAATTCTGATGATTTTTACGAGCCAAATATTTTTATGAGTATTGCAACTATATTTAGAAAAGACCCCAAAATAGCCCTTGTACATGGAGATATGAAGATTATTTACAATGATAATAAGGTAGTGTATAGTAGATATAAAGATTATCAAAAGTATTACTACTAGTGGATTTAAGGCACTTCAATTAAGACAGAAAAGGGACAAAGAATGGATGAATGTAACAGATGATGAATTGATGGAGAAGGGTATAATTTATAAAGAGTACCCCCATTTTAAATCTGACAATCAAAGCTTTCCAGGAATTGAAGGAAGTTATGGTTTAACAGCACATGCTCCTTTTTATTTAAGCAAAGAGTGGGGAAAATATTTTAAAGTTCTTGAGATTCAAGAAGGAGTTATAGATAATATACAAGATCTGGTAGTTTTAAAAAATGAGAAATAGAAAAATAATTTTAGTAGATCCAATATTAAGAGGAAGCAGACTGCAAAATACTTTTTACTTTTGCAAAGCTCTGTCTGTCTTGTACAATCAGATCATAGTTGTTACACGAGAAGATTATAGAAGCAAACACATTGACGAATTGGGATTATTGAAGATTGAAAATATTTTGTTGTACCCCACCAAGCTCAATTTAAATGGCGCCTGGATAAAAAAATTAAACTTATCGGAATTAAAAATAATTATTGAAGAAATTATTACAAACTTCCATATAAACGGAAACGAAAGAACAGATATATTCTTTACTGCACTTGATGACTATTTTTTCCCAATGTTATTCCTGATCGGAAAACTTCGCAAAAAAAACTTTCATAATTTTATTTTTTTGAAATACAGAACAGAATTTTTTTACGAGCAGTCGTGCAGTTTTTTGCTTCGGTTAAAATATATTATGCAAAAGATTTTGTTGAATTCAATAGTAAATTCTAAAGATCTGTTTCTTTCTATGGATGAAAAGTTGTTTGAGAACTCTCGGGTAAAAGGAACACTTCCTTCTAACAGTCATTTCATTTACGAACCATGGGAAGGCGATTTCAAAATAGAAAAATACGAAGGTAGAAAAATTACTGGTATCGCTGAAAAATCTTTTGTTCTGTTAACGATAGGTAATCAAGATAAAAGAAAAGGATTAAGCCAAGTTATCGATGCTTTTTCAGAAGTATCGATGCTGCCAGACATTAAATTGCACATAGTCGGAAAGATTCCGGATAAATTAAGGAATGAAATATTTGCCAAACTTAATAACCTTCCACATGGTTGCTACAAACTGCAGGAAGATTTTGTACCTGAGGAATTACTGCCGTTTTATTTTGCCTCGGCAGATGTAGTTCTATTGCCTTACACTATTGAATTCAAATTTTCTAGCGGTGTCTTGGTCAGAGCAGCAGCATCGGGGAAGCCAATAATTGCGACAAGCCATGGTTTGATTGGGCACCGAGTTAAGAAATATAATCTTGGTTTGGTATATAGTCACAATGATACCAAAGGATTGATAAATAACATTAAAGAGATGTATAATAACTACGAAGTCTATAAAACAAACATTCTAAAAAAAAACTCCAGTTTCGTAAGCGAAGGTTATATTGATAATTTTATTAATTCATTCAATAAAATAATTTTGAGCAATATTAGATGAAAGTTTTGATTGTAAATATTCACAGTCCAAAAAACCTTGGCGATAGGGCAATAATACAGGGTATGACCAACTTAATAAGAAAAAAATACCCAGATGCTCAATTTTATTATATGTCCAACTATTTTAAGGAATTACGGGAGATTTTTTCTGATAATGCAGTAAAAAATTTAATTTTTGTTCCGCCTGATAAAAATTTTTTGATAAGAGCTATAAGGCCGATAATAGATTTATTGAAGACATTTTTTTTTATAATACTCTTTTATTTTAAGCTGGATTTTATCTTCAAATTCCTGAATGTAAATAATTCTATATATAAACTTTATGAGGCAGATTTTGTACTATCTGCTGGCGGAAATTATTTGTTTTCTTCTAACAAATCTTTTTTCAGCAGGACAATGTATGTAAGCCTTCTTCATATGGCAATTGCAAAAATATTCAAAAAGCCGACAGTACTTTTCCCACAGACAGTAGGACCATTTTATCATGACTATGATCGTTTTATAGTATCAAAACTATTAAAATTCATTGACTGTACATTGGTAAGAGATAAAGATTCCTTTGATTTGTTGTCTAAAGAAAATTTTGGTAAAGGTAGTTTATATTTAGTACCTGATATAGCTTTCTACAATAGTGTAAAAAGAAATGATTTAAATAATACCAATCAAGTAAAGAACGTATTACTAACTGCTGTTCAGTGGAATTGGGCGTTAAGCCTCGAAAAAAAGAAAAACAGCTCCTTCCTTTTTAACAATTACAAAAACAATTTGTTGGAAATAATCAAGTATCTAAATTTAAAAGGAATAAATGTTAACTTGTTTGTTCAGTCAGGTGCCGAAGTTGAATCTGACCTTTACATCCTATCTGAACTTAAAAAAGAAAGCTGTAATTCCAACGTAATTTTGACTGATATCTCTGATAAAGGCCTTGACGAAGTTTATGATTTTTATAAAAAGAACGATATTATTATCGGGACAAGGCTGCATTCGTGCATATTCGGCATTATGATAGGTCTTCCAACAATCGGATTGGCGTATCAACCTAAAACGTATGGGACATTTAATTTGCTTGGAATTGATGAATATGCGTTTGACGCAATCAATATGGACTTATATGCAGTTATTAAAAAACTTGATGAAATAATTAATGACTACTGCAGCAAAAAAAATAAATTCAGTTTGATTGCATACAATTTGCATTCCAATATCGAAGATATCTTGCTGTCCAAAATATGAGAAAAGTAAAAATCCTTGCAATTGGTCAAGTTCCGCCACCATATGGTGGACAAAATGTTATGTTTGCGAAATTTGTCGCAAATAAATCTGAGAATATTGAATTACATCTGATTAATACAAAGTTTTCAAAAACTTTGAGCAAAAATTCAAAATTGGAATTAGAAAAATTTTATAGGCTGCTAATTGTGTATCTTAAATTATTTTTTTATAAAATTCGATACAGTATTAATATAGTATATTATTTAACAAGCGGACCTAATAAGGTTTCCCTTTACAAGGATATTGCAGTTTTATTTTTTGTAAGAAAGCTTTTTAAAAAAGTAATCTTCCATTTTCACGCTGCTGGGCTGTGCTATGTTTATAATAATTTATCAGCTTTTGAAAAATATCTTATTAAAAAATCAATGTTCTATCCTGACTTAGCAATTCATATTTCAAAATATTCTCCTAACGACGGTGAAGTACTTTTGTCAAAACGTATTGAATATGTCGCAAATGGTATTGAGCCATATGAAATATCGCCCAATTACGTAAAAGAAAACGAAATACTTACAATCCTTTTTGTTGGTTTGTTGAAAGAAAGTAAAGGTGTTTCGGTTTTGCTTAAAGCCTTAACCGGAATCAAAAATGGTAAATTTAAAGCAAGATTTTTAGGTGAGTTCGAGTCGATTGATTATAAAAATGAAATTAAAAGTTTCGTTATTCAAAACAAATTGCAAGATAGGATAGAATTTCTAGGTGTAAGAACGGGAATAGAAAAAGAATATATTTATAAATCTGCCGACATTTTTTGTTTCCCAACATATTTCGAATGCGAAAACTTTCCGGTCGTTTTGCTGGAAGCAATGAAATACGCTCTTCCTATTATTTCAACAAATTGGAGAGCAATTCCTGATATTATCGATGACAGTAAAACAGGAATATTAGTCCCTATAAAGGACTCAAATATTTTAAGAGAAAAGATTGAAATACTTCTTAACAGCTCTGAGTTGAGAAAATTACTGGGTTTGAATGCAAATGAAAAATTCCTTATGAAATATACTCTTGATAAACACTTAGATAGTTTAGAAAAGTCAATTTTAAAAATACTGTAAGTGCTGAATGAAAATACTTATAACTGGCGGTTCAGGTTTTATCGGTACAAATCTAATTGATCATTTAAAGAACAATTACTCTCTATTAAATATCGATATTAAACCTCCTATAAATTCTGATCAAAAAGAATACTGGCGTGAATGTGATATTTTGGATAAATCAAAACTATTTGAAATATTAAGAGACTTTCAACCTGATTTTTTAATCCACTTGGCAGCAAGAGCTGATGTTGAAGGAAAAACTCTTGACGACTATAAAGCAAATACTATTGGTACGCAGAATGTTTTAGAAGCGGTGAAGAATACTTCGTCGATGAAGCGTGTAATTATAACATCAACTCAATTTGTAAATCAATACCATGGGTTCCCTAAGGACGATGAGGATTTTGCTCCATATACGGTTTATGGTCAAAGTAAGGTGATAACTGAAAAAATTACAAGAGAAGCAGAATTGGATTGTTGTTGGACAATAATCCGCCCGACAAATATTTGGGGTCCATGGCATTGGAGATACCCGAATGAGTTCTGGAAAGTCATTGCAGAAGGTAAATATTTACATCCTTCAAATCAAAAAGTCATAAGATCATATGGTTATGTTGGTAATGTATGCTGGCAAATACAAAAAATATTAGAAATCGATGAAAGCCTTGTTTGTGGGAAAGTGTATTATGTTGGTGATGAACCTATAGATATCTTAAAATGGGTAAATGAGTTTTCAAAACAACAGATTGGGAAAAATGTTAAAGAAGTAGACAAAAGATTGTTGAGAATCATTGCCGTATTTGGTGATTTATTAAAGATTATGGGTATTAAATTTCCTCTTACTTCTTCTCGTCTTAAAAGTATGACTACATCTAATGTAGCCCCAATGAATAAAACATTCCAAGTGCTGGGCAAGTCTCCTTATTCTTTAGAAGAAGGAGTTAAAGAAACAATTAAATGGTTAAAAAGATACTATCCTAACTTAGTAGAGGTAACAAATGAATAAAGAATATTTTATCGGAGCTTCAAGAAATTCTAGTTGTAAAAAACTATTGAGGTTTTTTATCAAAAGATAGCGAATTTAGAGAATATTATTATTGAGGGGGGTAGGGGGATATTATTAGATATTGGTTGTGGGGAGGGATCATTTACAGAGAAATTTGCAAAGAATTTTCAAAAAGTATATGCTATTGATCTTCAAGATATTTATTTAGAAACTTTCAAAAAGCGAACAGCAAACAACCATAAATACATTATTAATAAAATGTCCGCTGAAAAAATGGTATTTGAGGACAACTTTTTTGATGTTATAATCTCATTCGAGACAATAGAGCATATTCAAAATTTAAGTCTTGCTGTTAAGGAAATGTACAGGGTACTTAAACCTAATGGAAAATTAATTATAACTTGTCCCAATAGATTATTCCCATTCGAAAATCATGGAATAAATTTAAAAGGCAAAGAAATTCATGGTAGAATACCGCTGATTACTTATTTTCCTTCCATACATAACAAATATTCATTAGCACGCGTTTTTACAAAACGTTCTCTTAAAAAGATTTTTGAACAAGAGAACTTTAAGTTAGTAAAATATGATTATTTAATGCCAACGTTTGAACATGGCGGTAATAAATTGCAACCTTTTATAAGATTTCTTTTCCCATTTATGCGGAAACTTGAAAACTCACCATTAAAAATTTTTGGGAGTTCAATTGTTGGAATATTTGAAAAACAATAGAGTAAAAGTTCTAAAAATAAACTTGTATTCGAAAAGTAATTTTGATGCTATTTCTGAAATAATAAACAATTATAAATTTAATAGTATGAAAAACAAACTAGTATCTGCAACCGGGGCACATGGAATAATCACTGCACAAAAAGACAAAAAATTTAAAGCGATACTTAACTCATTTTATGTAAATCTTCCAGATGGAATGCCAGGAGTTTGGATAGGGCGATTAAAA
>Ga0172375_10004434_pt1 | contig 20734 bp, 26 predicted proteins | sample LakKiv1m_FD_114537 | JGI IMG/M metagenome (GOLD analysis project Ga0172375, IMG submission 114537) | Freshwater microbial communities from Kabuno Bay, South-Kivu, Congo - kab_092012_11.1m | ecosystem: Environmental > Aquatic > Freshwater > Lake | place: Democratic Republic of the Congo...
AGCGGGTTCGTGACGTTGCTCGTGTTCGTTGAGTTTATGCGTGTGATGTAGCTCGCAGTCGTGATTGAGTAGGAGTAGTTTATCGCCGCGCTGAAGTTCGCGGTGCTGTTGCCTCCTATCTGCGTCACCTTGCAGGTGTTAAGGACATCATTCACGCCGTTTATCTTCCAGCACGTTGAGACGTTCATCGCGTCCATGTCCGCATCAGCGCAAGTAGCATTCACCCAAATCCTCTGCACCTGCACGGGGTTGAGAGTTGAGTAGGTGAAGTTCAGGCATACCGGCGCGGAGTTGGAGATTACGATGCTCGTATTCGTAGCCGTGCCATTGAGTATGCCGTCAAAGGGCGTGCATTGCAGCGTCCAGTTCTGCCCCTTTACCAACAGGGCTGAGGAAACGTTTGCCACGTTTATCTCCACCCCCTGCGAGTAGTTCGCCGTGATGCCTGATGCGTTTAACGCGCCGTTGAGGAAGTATGAGTAGTAGTAATAAACGCTGTTGTTCTCCTTGTCCGTCGCGTTGCAGTAGCCGCGCAGCGTGTCCGTTACGTAGGCTGGCAAAGGCAGGATGCGCGAGGAGTTCATTACAGGCGCTGTGTTCGTAACATTCGTGTATGCGCCCCAATCCGCGCCCAAGCCCGCCCACATGCCCGCAGGGGCGTTTGTCGCGTTCAGGGGGTATGCGGAGCCCGTGTCCGAGTAAGTGTCGTTATTCGCGTCTATAAGCTGCACCATGAGCCACACGCCCGTGCCGTTTTGTGCATACCAGTAGTTGCCCTGTGGTGTGCCCGTCGCATTCGTGGTGTTGAACTGGTTGGTCGCGTTTGAGTTGTTGACGAGCAAGGTTGCCGTGACGTTGTTCCAGTAGAACAGATTATTTCCGCTCGCCGCGCTCACGTTCACCGCCACGCTGCCTGCATAAATCGTGTTGTTCCTGAACGTGTTTGAACTTCCGTTATTGACGTTTATGCCCACCGTGCTTGAGTTCAGCACGTTTGAAATAAAGGTGTTGTTCTGGGCATCAGACCCGACGAACAACGCGCTCATGAAAGTTGAGGAGAGGTTGTTGTTTTGGACTGAGGAATTTGATGCGCCCTCAAATCTTATGCCGTTTTGGAAGTTGCTTATGTTGCAGTTCCTTATTGTTGTGTTGAATTGGGAGGAGTAGATGCCGTAGGCGGTGTTGCTGCCGATTATGTTTCTCCCGAAACAGTCCACGCTCACATTGCTGCCACCATCAATATGGATGCCGCTCATGTTAATGCCGCCTGTTCCTATCCCTGAAAACAGCGTGTTATGCGAGTTGGTGGTCACATGTGCGCCCCTGCCAGAAGGGGTTGCAAGTGTTATATTGAAGAACTGATTGCCTGTGCCAGCAGCTATGAATGCCGCATGGGTGGTGTTTCCATTGATTGTGCAATTTGCGATTACGTTGTTGTTGGAATTGTTTATCCACAGTCCAAAACCGCCTCCGTTTGATGTCAGGGTGCATCCGTTAAAGGTATTGGCGCTTGTGGTGGAAAGAAGCCCAACCCCAGAGCCGCTTGCTCCGACGGATGTGTAATTTGCAAAGGTGTTGTTCTCCGAGCCTGTTTCCATCCGCGTTGCCGTGTTGGCGCTGGAGGATATTACATTGTTGGAAAGGGAATTGTTTGAGGAGGATGTGAAATGAAGACCGTAGCCGCTTGAGGAGGATGCTGTGTTGTTTATGAGGTTGTTGTTGCCTGCCGTAGTGAAGAGGATGCCCTGCCCCGCCGTTCCTGTGAAGGTGGAGTTTGCAATCGTGTTGCCGCTTGAGTTCGTGAAGTTCTGCAAAGCCAGAGCCGCATACGCGCTGCTCGCGTTGCTTACGGTGCAGTTCATGCGGTCAAAGAGGTTGCCGCCGCTTCTGAGGATGTAGCACCCGTAGCTGTTTGCATTCGCTATCGCGGTGTTGTTGCGCAGGACGTTGTTGTTGGTTGAGCCGTTTGCGCTTGAGAGCAGAAGCGCGGTGTTGTTGGCTGAGTTTATGGTGCTGTTCTCTATCAGGTTGTTGTTTGCGCTTGCATCCAAGTAAAGCCCAACTCCCGTCGCGTTTATGTTTGCGTTATTCACCGTGTTGTTCGTGCCGTTGAGAATGTAGAAGCCCACACAGGCGGTTGTGGCGCAGGAATAGTTTCCGTTTTGGAAGGTGTTGGAGCTTGAGTTCCCTGTGAGCAGGACTGCATTGCCGCTTGTGGAGGTTGCCGTGCTGTTTGTGAGGATGTTGTTTGATGAGGATGAGAGATAGATGCCGTAGCCGCTTGCGCGTGTGGTGCTTGCGTTGTTATTTTGGATTAGCCCGTTATTTGCGCCTGAGAAATAAATGCCGTGCTGGAAGTTGGAGATGTTGCAGTTGCGTATTGTTGTGTTGAACTGGGTTGAGTAGATGCCGTAGGAGCTTGTTTGGTTGCTGCCTACTATGCTCCCCCCAAGGCAGTCTATGGAAACGTTCTCACCCGTTATAAGGAAGCCTATTGATGCCAAAGCAGCCGTAGTCCTGAAAGTGTTGTTTCTTGCGATTGCATTGCTGCTCAAAGCATAGCCAAACGAGTCGGCTGCGTTGCCATTGGTGATTAGCACCGTATTGTTTTCTACAATGGAATTCGCTCCTGCGCTTATGGCGTAATCATAGCCTGTTATGTTGTTTCCTACAACCATGCTGCCATTTGTATTGGATAGGCGTATTGTTGAACTGCCGAACTTTCCGAATGGAACGGTGTTATTCTGGATTGTGCCGTTTATTGCGCCGTTGAAATATATTGCATTGTCAAAGTTGCTTATATTGCAGTTCTTTACTGTTGTGTTGAACTGGTTGGAGTAGATGCCGTGGGTTGAAGATGCGTTAAGCCCTATGAGCGAAAAGCCATTGCAGTCCAGCGTTACGTTCTGCGCCGTGATATTTACTCCGTTGGTATTTCCCGCGCAGGTTACGCTCGCGTTCAGCATGTAGAGTTCGCCAGCCGTGCTTGCGGCGTAATCACAGGCGGTAATATTCACTTCTGCGAAGCTCGCGCTTGCGCAGAGGAGCAGGAGGAATGCGATGAGCCGTATGGTTTTTTTCATGCCTGTTTCACCACCTTTATCTTCTGCTTGCATTTTTTCAGCCATTTGAAAAATCCTGCGGTTTTTCGCGCATGGGGGTTGTAATCCTTGTAATCAAAGCCGTGCCCTACTACAAGATGGCAGTTTATCTGCTTGTGCCCCTCGCAGAGAGTTATCAGGTTCTTTTCGTCAAGCTCCTTTTCAGGAGCCATGTTGAAGGGGATTATGTGATGCACCTCAAGCTTTGCCGTTCCCCCGCACACCGCGCAGTTCGGGTGCGCACGCAGGTATCTTTTGCGCACGCTCGCCCATTTTGGGGAGCGTTTCACGCCCTGCGTCTTCACCTTTTCCTCGCTTGTCATTGCTCAACATCCTCCTCTATGGGGATTTCCTCCTCAATCGCCTGCATCTCAATTATGGGGACTTTTACCCATTCCATTTTCACGTTTATTACCTCTGTGATGTTTGCGACTTCCTTCGCGCATCCCCACTCTTGGAATTTTTCAGTGCCGTCTGCGAGGGTAATTTGCTGCCCGCACGTCATGGGCACGGCTTCCATCTTCGTCACGTTTTCAATGGTTACGGTTTCGTTCAGCACGTCCTCGTAGCCGATTATCACTTCCCTGAAGCCCGCGCCTGCGCTTGGCTTCTGCTCAAAAGGGTTGTTGCCCGTGAGGATGAGCCCTAAAGCTGCGAGAACGGCAAGAAGAACTGCGATGATTGCAAGTTTCTTATTTTCCATTCATCCCACCGTTTTTTTTGAAGTGCTCAATTGCCTCCTTCACAAGCATCGTATAATCCTCATCCTCGTATCCAAGCATTCTGTTGCGCGAATATTCGCTATCAATCCTACCTATTATCTCCAACTGTTTTTCTTTCGGTTTATTACGCGACACGGAAGCCCAGTAATCTCCAAGCAACGACACCAATATTTTTTCCTGCTCTTTCGTGAATGGCACGGATGTGCGGAATTTCTCTTTGAAAATCCGCATGGTATGTGCTTTTCCCTCTTGGATGCGGTTGCGCAGCACGAGTTTGGAGTGGAGCATTGTTTTTACCTCGGAGTGTAATAAACAGCAACCGCGCGCACCTGATATGCTTTTGCATCGCTGAAACTCACCATCGGTTTGAGGATGCCGAAAACGGGCTTGTTGAATTTTATGCGCAGCACTCCACCTTCACAGATTGAGGTTGCGATTGGGTTTGAAGTGGGCGAAGCTGCATCGCTTGAATTTTCACGGTAGAGCTTCATTATGGGGTCTGCATTTGTGCCGGTTGGCGCGCTGTAATCATTGGGCCATGCTTCAATTTCAAGCACGCCAAGCTGGTTTGCGCCGTCAATAACGGAACTTGAGCTTGCCTCCTCCTTGAAGTCAATCACAAAAACCTTATTGGCGTTTCCTGTTGCGTCAATTTTATTCCCAAAATGGCTCTCGCGCATTTTTTGCGTTATCGGAATGCCGTAATTATCAATTTCGCCCACGTTCCCACCTCACTTTTTTTCTGCTGGTTTTTCTACCGTCGGTTTTTCCTCTTTGGCACTTATGAATTTTTCAAATGCCGTTCTTATTTTTGCATTGAAGCCCCATACCATTGGCATTTCGGCTTCCATTTTTTCCTTTGCGAAAGCGTAATCCGCCTCCTCAAGAATGAGAACACCAGTTTTTTCCGCTTCTTCAAATGCATTTGCAAGAGCAACGCCGTGCCTGAAAGCTTTTACGCCCCTTGGCATGGTTTGCGGATTAAGCACAACTGCGCTTATCACATCAAGCAGACTTTCCTTTATGATTTTTTCCTCAAGTTCCGGCTTTCCGTCTTTTCCAAGAACAGGATTTCCTTCGTTGTCTTTCTTTGCTTCCATGATTTTTGTTTCCCATTTTTCTATTTCAATTTTGCGCATTGTATCACCGCAGAAAACTGGGAGAAAAAATTTAAAAATAGCGGGGTTTCCCCCGCTTTAGCCCTTATGCGATTGTTACGGCGTTGTAAAGTGGCAGATACAAGTCTTTGCCCTGCACATTCACCTTCATTGCCCCGTCGCATGTTGCGGTTTGGTTGGGAGTGTCCCGCGTGCTCATCCATGCCGCAGTCCCCTCTGGCGCGCTTGCAACCATGAAATAATCCGCCTTTGAATAGGCGAATATTATCTGATTTACGCCGCTTGCAACCGTGCTGTTCGTTACGCGCAGCAAACTGTATTGCGCCCCTGCCATGCTTGCAGGGGTTCCGCTTGCGTCAATCCACAAGCCTGAAAGCTGCCCTGCTGTGCATGTGCCGCCATCAACGTCAAGCTGCACGAAGGTTGCATAAAGCCGGCTGTCCTCGTGGTTTTGCGTCCCTGATAGTTTGAGCTTGCCCTGCAAGCCGCCAATGTAGGATGCGCCTGTTGCGGTTCCAGAAAGCTCTGCATATCCCCTCACCGTATTACATGAAGTTGAGATACCAGTGCCGGTGAGCTTTGTTTCAACCCATACGGTGCGTTGCGTTCCAGAAGTTGCGGAAACGTCGTTCCAAATCTGTATCGCCCCGCCTGCGGTTGTGCTTGTCAGGTGCGCGCCTGTGGTGCCCGCTTTGATAAGCCAGCCGTCCGTTGCGGTTCCAACCGTGCTTACGTTCAGCACGTTTGTCGTGCCGATATTCACGTAAATGCCGTTTGTGAGCGTCCTTGTGCCGCTTTGCCCGCTATCATTCTCCATTATGATGCCGGAGCCGAGCTTCGTGCTGCCGCCATCCCCGTCCCTTGCAAGCAGGTGAATTCCGTTTATCTTCGCCGCATTTGTTGCATCTATCCGGCTTGAAACCCCGCTTGGGGTAAGGAGTATGCAGTCCCAGTAATTCGTGATTGTGATTGCTCCCGTTCCGCCGTATGGCGCGAGCGCGAATTCCGCAGCGTTTGCGTTCTTTATGGTCTGCGTGCCGCTTGCCTTCATACCCGCCTCAAAGTAAGCGGCTTGGAGGTTGTCAATGCTGAAGGTCGCGTTTGCCATTGCGTAGAATTCAGCAGTGCGCAAGCCTTTGCCTCCACTCGCAACGCCCGCCTCCGCACGGTAGTAGAATGCCTTGAAGCTGTCCCCCACGCCAGTCCAGCTTGTAACGCGCGTGCGCAGTTCCCAAAGTTCCCCGTAAGTATATGTGCTGTCAATTAGGATTGCGTCGCCCGCAACTGTTTTTGTTGAAAACCTGCCCGAAAGAAGAGCTGTGTCTTTTATGCTGTCGCCTATTGGTAGTATCGGGTCTTTCATCTGTTTCCATGGCGCGAGGCGCACTTGTGCATAAGTTGGAAATCCCATGCGTATCAACCTTCCCGCGTTTCTTGCGCATGCAGCTCCGCGAGTTCTGCATGAGGGCACACAGGGTCATTGCTTGCAGATTTGCCCAAGCCTGCAAGCTCCCATCAGTTGGTTTTTGGCAATTTGTATCTTACACTATTTTTGTGATGATGGCGTTGCGCAGCTCATCCTTTACCGCAAGCGCGCCCATCCAGAACATCACACTGTCGTCCGAAAGTTCAGTCTTGCCGAGTTCAATCTGGCTTATTGGCCAGAACTCAGGTATGACCGTGCTTTTTGTATCAACTATGTAGAATTTCCTCAGCGCGGTTGTGGAGGGGCAGAAGTCGGAAACGAAAATCGGCATCCTGCGATATGAGCGCAGGCGCAGGCCTGCTGCAACATCCATCTGCTCAAGCTGCGCGTTTTGCAGGTTGTAGTAGTTGCTTGAGAAGTTTGTGAGCGTGCGCGTGTCCGTTATTGCAATGAGATCGCTCTCAAGCGCGCCATTTGCAATGCAATTATCCATCGCTGCATCCACCTTGTCAATTGAAATTGCTTCTGCGTTTGTGGGCGCGTCAATATTGGTCGTTACCAAAGTGTCAAGCCCTGAAAATGCAAGCGCGTCAGTTACGCCGCCGTCTGATGCTCCGGCAGGCGCGCCGGTTATCAGGCACCTTTCAATGCCCTTGCGCATCGCCTCCATGCCTATTGTTTGCTCCTCACGGAGAAGGTCAATGAACGGAGCAGTGTTTTTCTGCGCAATCATGCCCACTTTCAGCACATAGGACATGAGGCGCGTTACAACTGTGCGGTCTGTGTAAGTTCCAGTTTGATTGGCGAACCTTGAGGCAGCATTTGTTTCGCCAACAAATTTGCCAAACGTGTCGGAGCTTTCCTCTACCCATCTGTAAGTGCTTTCAACAGAAGTTGGCTTGCGAAGCTGTTCGTAGAGTGCGGTTTTCATCACTACCGTCTTCACAAGTTCGGGGTCTTTATGCACAGGAATTATCGCGCTCACGTCGCTGCTCTGTTGCAATGTCTTCATCTGCACGAGCAGATTTGAAAGTTTTGCGTTCCTTGCATTGTCGCCGAAGCGAAAAGTGCCTACTCCTGTTGCCACCATTTGTATCCCCTCCCCGTTGCCGGGTTAAAGTGTGTTTTTTTACTGCCTTCCTTTTGCTGCCTGCTGGTCTATCCATGCCTTCGTTGCATTGAAGGTTTCGGCACCAGTTTCGCCGTCCTTCTGCGCACCTGCGGGCGCGCGCATTGAGGAAGGCAATTTTCCTTTCGGCTTTTCAACTGCCTCTTTCAATGAAGCGTAATCCTTTTGGTATTGCTCAAGTTTCTGTGCAGTTTCCTTTTCCTGCTTTTCCTGCTTTTCCTTGAGCGCGGCAATTTCCTTTTTGCTTGCGTCAAGCTCTGCCTTCTGCTCGGCGGTCAGTTCGGGTTTTTTGCCTGCAAGCTCCGCAACTGTTTCCTTGAGTTTTGCATTCTCCGCCTTTATTTCATCAAGGGATTTTGAGAGTTCTTCAAGCGTTACCATGTGACCACCAGTTTTCTCCACGTTGGAAGTTTTTTTAAAGCTATTGTTTTTCAGCGCAAAAGATTTCGCAAGCGAAATGCTTGCATGACGGTTGGATTGCACGGGCACCGCGCTGCCCTCAACAAGTTCAGCCATTGTGTGCATGTAGCGGTTATTCACCATTTCCCCATCCATCGGGATAAATCCGATTGAAAGCCCCACGCGCAAACCCATCTCCGCCGCTTCATCAATCTGTTGCTTAAGTTGCTGCGCCGCAGGATTTGCCTTCTCGCTGAAAAATTTGGGCTCCATTTTCAACATGGTGTTTCCATTTTCCTGCACCATGCGCCGGTTCAACCATGCACCCATGAGGTTCTGCATTGAATTTACGTGGTCGCTCAAGAAAGGCAATGCACCGCCTTCCTCCGCCCATTTTTGTATGAGTTTCGGGCTGAAAAATTCACCGTCGCGGTCTATGCTGTCGTCGCTTAAAGTTGCGTCGTAACCCGTGCCCTTGCGCTCTATTTCAATAAAAAGATGCCTTACTTCCTTGTCCATGTTGGAAAATACATGCAATCATTTTTTAAATCTGCCCAAGCTTCTCCAAATCACTGACGAGTTTAGGCAGCACGATTTGCACCGCGCCCAGCAGATAAGGTTGCGGTGCCTGCCTGCTTGTCCCGTCATGCACAAAAACAGCGTAAGGCGTATTATAGCCCACTTCACTTTTGAGTTTCGTGTGGGTATGCGAGCCCGAGCGTTGCAGCGTTCCCGTATCAACCGGCACAATTTGCTGGCTCACTGCAAAAATTTCTTCCGCGCGGTCTTCAATTATTTTGTCCGCTTCGTCCGGCAATTTTGCAGCCAAATCCATAAGCGAGCGCATTGCTTCATCAAGTCCCTCTACGCGGATGCTGATTTTTCCCTCATCTGCCATTTGGGTTTCACCTGTTTGTATTTCGCATTGCTTGCATACGCGCGCAGGGGCGGATGGTTGCCCCTGCATGGGCGGCAAATTTCCTTGCCGGCTGCGCAGTCCTCAAATGGAATTTGCATTCCGCATACTGTGCATATCGTCATAAAATCCCCTTATTTGAAGCTACGCACGGCATTGTGGCGGCAATTTATATGCGGTTCCCCGCCGTCAGTTGCCTGTTGTATTTCCTCAAGCGAATAGGGATTGCCTGCTTTTATGTCCGTGCAGATTTCAGTTGTGCGTTCATCCTGCGGGCCTACCCAATCATATTCAAATTCTTCGCCGCGTTTCTGCTCAAGCTCCTTGTAGCCCGCAAAGCGTCCCTGATTTGCGAAGCGGTTGCTTTCGGTGCGCGCAATGCGCTCAAGCTTATAGGTTTCCGTTTCCGCGTAGTTGCGCATCTCCTTTACCATGTTGCGCAGGTCAAGCCCCTCATCAAAGGATGTGCGCAGCACGGTTGCAAAACCTTCCCTCTGCGCGTGCGTAAAATCTTTTATTGCATTCAGGGTGCCGCCTGTCAGAAGCAAACTTGCGATTGCGTGCTCGTCCGGCTTTCCGAAGCTCAAGCCCAATGCTGTTTTTGCGTCCCTGTAAGAGCGCGTTGTGCCTGTCTTTGAGTTTGCCTCAAGGGTTACTGCGAGGGTTACAAGTTCGTTGCCTAATGCGCTTATGAAGTCCTGTATTGATTTGGAGCTTATTTCAGCGCGTTTTTCAGGGGTTGGAATGGCGTAATGCCTTTTTGCTTCCTTGATTGCGTCGCGCGTGAATTTTGAGAAGGAGCGCAAAAGCTCATCCGCGAAGCGCGCCTCGTTTTGCGCGCGCGTTGCTTTGTGGATTGCAAGCGAGCGCGTTTCAAAGTCCGTTGCGCTGCCTTCCACTGCGTGCATGATGCTTGCGCAGTAAGCATTTGGGTCGTCCTTGTCTTGATTTGCATTCACACAATCTGCGAAATTCTCGTAACCACCAAACGGTTTTGCGCTTACGTCAGGGGCATTCCTAAGTTGCCCATTAGCAACTTTACTTTTTACCACATCTTGCGGCGCATCCTGCGCGGGCGCGCCAAAGGCAGGGGCAACTGGTTGCTGCACGGGCATTTGCCCTGCATTTGCATCCAACGGCTCATGCCCTGTGATTTCGCGGATTTCGTCAATGAGATATGCGCCGGGTATTGTGGAAAGCACTTTTGCTGCATCCGCTTTGGTTTTCAGCACGTTTGCTTCCTTTTGCAAGGTATCATATTTGGGTTGCACGTCGCCAAATTTAAACATGAGGTTCTCAGAGTTTTCAAAGAAGGGTGTGAGTTTGATGTTGTAAATTTCTTGTACGCTCTCAAGCTCCTGCCTTATGTATTCCTCGCCGATTTCTATTTGCTGGTCTGGATTTGCAAGCTTGCCGGTTTCCACAACTGCGACCTGCATCGGCAGCACGCCATAGACCATCATCACTTTTTCCTTTACGTGGTGGTGAAGCTCCTGCCAATCCATGTCCCGCGTTGCAAGTTGGGGAGGTATCCATTGCTTTATGCCGTTGAGCAAAAGCGGTTTCCCTGGCGCTTGGCGCATCTGCTGCACAATGAGCCACTGCAAGCGCAGGAGTTCTGTTTCGTCCGCCTCCTCCATTTCCATTATGCCGCCGGGCGAGCTGTCGTTGTCAAGTTTCGCCTGCATGTTCTCATCAGCGAGCACGTCCAGCAAGAGCGCGCTATAAAGCGCATCCAAATCCGAATATCCGAAAAATGAGTATTCGTCCTCGTTTTCCTTTATGTGCATTATGTTTTGAGGCGGAAATACAAAATTGAGCGTCCCATCCACGATTTGAGGGTAGCCGGTTATCAGCCCATGCTCGTCAGGCAGGATGCGCATTGTTTCAGCGATGAGCTTTTGCGTATAAACTGGGGCTTTGGTTTTTGTGTCAAAAACTATTTCAGCCCATGCGTCGCCGTTCCATTTTTTCGTGTCAATTAGGTAGGCGCGGAATTTCTTTTCCCCATTTGCGCCGAAGCCGTCCTTAATGAATTGCTCCATTGCGGCTTTTGCAGTTTCATCGTATTTTTTTGTGCTGTCTATCGCCTCAACGCAAAGCTCCGCCTTGCACGCCTGCCGCACAATTGCTTTATGCACTGCCGAAACGTAAGCATGGCGTTTGCGCAGCGTGTAGCGCATCCTTGCCGTAATTTTCAAGTCATATGTATTCAGGCGGGTTACATCCTTGCTAATTCCCTGTTTGCCGTATGCGGTGCCTGCAATCATTGGAAGCCCGCCTTTTATTTCGCCTGTGTTTTCTTTTGGAAGCTCCTGCCTTGAGGTGAGAGCTTTTTGAGAAGCATTTGGGAGAAGCGCGCTATATTCGTCCATAAGACCACCATTTTTACTGCTTACAATCCTTTTTTATGCCTATCTGCCCGCGATGAAGTCCGCCACCTTTGCGTCGTTTGGGTTTTGCGGGCGCGGCCTGCCCCCTCCAACCCATCCCGCCATTGTAACCCCGCGCTTTGGGCGCAATTCAAAATACATGCGCATTGCCATTGCATCCGCGAAGTCAGGCGAGCGTCCAAGGCGTTCCTTTATCTCATCCTTGCCCACCAGCGCAAGTTTTCTGTCTTTATCAATGTCCTTGCGCTTTACTTGCTCAAGCTCCTCAAGGATTGCCTCCTTGTAATTTGCAGGCACGTCCTTATAGCAGCTTATCTTGCCGAGATTTACGTATTCGGCGAGCTTGAAATAGCACTGGCTTTTGAGGTTGGCATATTGCTCAAGGGGTTTGTCTTCGGGTTTATGCAGGGGTTCAAGTGGTCTTGAATTATTAACAAAACCCATGCTGCCGTGCAGTATATCCACAACGCCGCCGCCAACTCCATCATCATCACTCACGATGCGGCTGCGGCGCGTTTCGTATTTTTTTTCATACTGCATTATGCGCGCTGCCGTGTCCGTTACGGATGAATGCCTGAATTGCAGGATTTCAGCGATATGCAAACCCTTCCATGCCATCAGCACGCAGCTATCGCTCCCAAAACGTGCCACGTCGCAAGAGAGGTATCTTTCCTCGCCCTCAATCGCTGCATTTGTGAAAATATCAGCGCAAGCATCGTATTCAAATAACTTGCTTGGGTCGTCATCGTATTCCCAGTTGCCGAAAAGCAGGCGTTCCCTTGTTGCCTTGTCCGTTATGCGGTTGAGGTTTTGAATATACTGGGGGTCAATGAAGCGGTTGTGCTTTGCAAGCGCATGGACGAATTTGTATTCTGATGAAAGCGTGCCCTCTCTCCAAGGTTTGTAAAAATCGTAGTAGAGGAAGTTTTTTGCAGGGTTGCTTGCAATGAGCAGTTTTGCCGGTCTCCCAAATTCCTGCAAGCGGTAACGTATGCGGCTTTGCATCACTTCAAACGCCTTGTGCGTGAGCTGGCTTCCCTCATCAATAAATCCGCCGGTGAATTCCGTTGAGCCGAGCTCGTCAAATTCGGGGTCGCTGGGTTTTTGCTGCAAATCCTTGAGATAAACTTCGCTCCCGTTGTAAAAGCGTATTACCGCCTCAATGGGGTGGTATGTGTAATGCGTGCCGCTTTGCAGCCCCCATTCCCTGCACACCTTGAAGAACGTAAGCAGGGTGCTTTCCTTGAGGGTTTTAAGCACTGTGCGCCCGATGAACCAGCGCGAGTTATTGTATTTGAGCGCGTTTATGATTTCCCATGCGCAGCCAAGGTGCGTTTTGCCGCCCCCTGCGCCCCCGCCAAAGAAAACCACATTTGTCTCTGCATCCTCCAAATATTTGTATGCTTCACGCTGGCGGCCTGTTGTTTCAAATTTTATTTCAAAGTCAATTGGAGGAGTTTGCATCGGATTTTTCCTCCTTTTTGTCATCAGCACACACGACAGTTACTTTGATGTGTTGCGGGCCCACATTAATTTCTTCCGCAGCTTTTGGCAGGTATTTGAATGATTGCAGCGTATCGCGCAAGGCGCAGCGCAAATGGATGAGGTTCTGCTCATAGCGCGCATCAGGTAACTGCCCAGCTTTTTCGCGCTTTTGCTGTGCAGTTTCCAATCGGAGTATCTGTATGCGCAAGCCGTTAATAAGTTCTCCAATGTGCGCTTTTTGCTCTTTTGCATATCGCTCACAATCTTCTTCTGAAAGTTTGTGGAGGTCTTTATAGTATTGCGCTTGCGAGATTTTCACAGTTGCCATGATTTGGAAGCGGTCTGCCCCTTGAGCGCGCAACTGGCGAATGAGCACAAGGCGTTCTTCTCGCGTTATTGGTTCTCCAGCTTTTTCCACAGTTGGGAGGGCAGAAGCTTCATTGAGAACTGCCGGCTCGTTCTCCTGTGGTTGCTCCTGTTGATTTTGTGTTTCGTCCATGCTCACGCCTCCTTATCTTTACCTTGTCAATATCAATCTCCTTGCTGCAATGTGGGCAGATTACGAAGCGGTCTGCTTCTATCAAGTCCAGTGGGTTCAAATCAGGTAAGCTTTGGAGGTCTATTGTTGCTTGAAGTTCTGGGAGCTTGATGTTTGTAAGTATTGCAAGCTCCTTGATGTCTATTGTTTTTTTGAGGTCTTGAAGTAGGTAGGCGAGTTTTAAGGGGTCGTCCGCGCCGTGTATGCGGTTCATGTTTATCGTGGTGAGTTTTGCCTGTTCGTCGTTTAATTGCAGTATTATGGCTTTTATGGTTTCGTGCTGGAAGTGCTTTGCGACTTTCCACCTGTGCTCCCCATCCAGTATTTGGTATTGGCTGCCCCCCCCTAACGGTCTTACTAAAATCGGTTGCACGTTGCCTATCCTCGTAAATTCGCGCTTAAGATGCTGCATTTCCCCCTGCCTTGGCTTTTTGTTGATTTTCGCAGGGTAGATGTTTCCCTTGTCATACTGGTAGATTACCCCCCTTATCGCGCCCATGAGCCAGTTTATGCTGTCCGCCGAGTGCCAGGGAAAGAGCTTAAGCAGGCGTGGGCTTGTCATGCCAAAACCATGCACCTTTACGTTTTTGGGTATCATGCTGAAAGCTTGCTTGAGGAAAAGCAGGCGCGCCCTTTGGTTTTTGCCAACCAGCCCGCCAAAGGCAATGTATTTGTAGCCCATGTTTATGTAATCCTTCAAGTAGTCCCAATTTTCCCCGTAATGGAACGTGGGGAGGGGTTTTAGCCCTTGTTTTTCCATTTCAAACTGGTTGTCAAGGGTTTTTTGCGCATCGCCTATCACGTCCAAATTTGCGTATAAGTCCAAATGTTTTTCGTGCTTTTTTACAAATTCCATGTAGTCCATAAGCACAATCTTGCCCTTGCTTTTGTGCGCGCTGAAGGCCCCGCTATCAAGAAATAGATGCGGAATATAGCGGAGGCGTTCAAGCGGCTCGGGCTCATCCTTGATGTAGAAGTAGCTGGTGAGCCCGTAATTTACGTTTAAAGCTTGAAAATCGCGGGTGAGCGCAACTCCTTGCTCATTTGCAGCCAAGTTATTTTCTACACTTGCAAAGTAAAGTTTCATGCGTTAAACCTCATATTCTGTTGGGTCTTTTATCCCGATTTCTGCAAATGCTTCCTTGCGTTCTTGGCACGTTCCGCATTTGCCGCAGTGCTTTTCCCTGCCCTCGTAGCAACTCCATGTCTGCGAATAGTCAAGCCCGAATTTCAAACCTATTTGTGCGATGTCCGATTTTTTGAGATGCACAAAGGGCGCAAAGATGCACACCTTGTGGTATGTTGCTTCCTGCGCTGCTTTGTCCATTGCTTGCGTGAATTCGGGGCGGCAGTCGGGATAAATTGCATGGTCGTTTGCATGCGGGGCGAAATAAACTTCCCTGATGCCCAAGTTTTCAGCCCAAGCTATTGCGATTGAGAGCATTACCATGTTACGATTGGGCACCACTGTCTGTTTTTGGTTTTCATGCGCATAATGCTCATGGGGCACGTCCTTGCTGCCTGTTAAGGCGCTGTTGTTTGCAAGCTCGCGCATGAAATCAAGCTGTATGCATTTCCATTCGGTGCAGAGTGCCTTGCCCCATTTTGCTGCGAATTCAAGCTCCTTTCTGTGCCTTTGCCCATAATCAAAGGAAAGCCCGTAAAGCTCGTATTTGTTTTCTTGCAGGTATTTGAGGAGGGTTACACTATCCATTCCGCCTGAGAAGATGATTATTGCTTTTGGCATTTAATCGCCTTTTTTCGGTCTGCCCCTACTGCGTGTTGCTGCTTGGAAATTTCTGCAAGTATGCGAACCCGTTATGCCGTGCTTAGAGCATGGTTTGTGGCAGCGTTGGCAACGTGCGTGATTGCCGTAAGAGCCCTCTGCACCAATAATTACTGTGTCCGTGAGCTTTGTCTGCTTGCGCGCATCCTTTATCTGCGTCTTGAAAATATGCTCCAAGAAGCGCGATGAAGCAATATCAAAAGTGCCTTCCTTTGCTGGTTTGCTTGAGTTGTTCAGGCGCATTTTGCCCTGCACCCATGCAAGCATTTTTTCCTCTGTGCCGACTTTTCCTTTTATCTTGTCCTTGAAATTTTCAAGGGCTTCCACACTTGTTTTTATGTGAAATCCATTGAGCAGGAAGGTAACGAATTGCTTATCTTCCTCGCTTGTTGAAATTTCCTCGTCCAGCTTGTCCTGCATCCCAATCACCTTTTTATAAGGCGCAGAAATTCCTCCCGCGTCCTTATGTCGTTTTTGAAAACCCCGCGCAGCGCGGAGGTTGTCATTATTGCACTTTGTTTTTTTACTCCTCGGCAACGCATACAGCAATGTTGTGCGTCAAGCACAACCATTACCCCAAATGGTTTCAATTGCTGCTCAAGGAAGTTTGCAAGCTCTTCTGTCAATCTTTCCTGCAATTGGGGTTTTCCAGCAAATTTATCCAGCGCGCGTGCGAGTTTGCTTATGCCGCAGATGCGCTTATTTGGCACATAGCCGATATGCCCCATGCCGGTGAAAGGCAATAGATGATGTGAGCATAATGAGGAAAATTCTATCTCGCGCAAAATTACCATCTGGTCGTAATCGGGATTTGGGAAGGTTTTGAATTTGAATTTTCCGTTTGCTGCGAGCTCGCGGTGGAATTTCGCAACGCGCTTCGGCGTGTTTGTGCGTTCCTCTTTATTGAAGAGTTTATCGTTGAGGTTGAGTTTCATAGGCATTACCCGCGCATACCGTTGCCTTTTTGTTCCCACGGAAATTCAATCCATCGGGTTTTCTTTACAAAGTGGTAATATTTCGGGCACACTGCGCTTCCTTTTTTGTAGAAAATTGTTGCAACATTTTCAGCGATGCCGTTTTCCAAACTCATATATTGCTTGCGCATAAAATGCGCAAGTGTGTCGCCAGTATCGGAAATATCATCCACAAGTAGGGTTTTTTCTGTTATCAGTTTTTCGTCCGTTATTAAGGGGATTTCTAAACGGTGCGAAAGCATCACGCCCGGCACGAGCCCGCCGCGTGGGATTGCATAAATTGAATTGAAATCCCGTTTGTCAATTTGTATGCGCTGCGCAAGAGAAAGGACGGCTGCGTTTATCGCCATCCAACTTACTTGTTGTGAGAGGGGTTGCATCTAATCAAACTCCGCTTCTGCATAACTGGTGTCGGTTTCCCAAACGCGCACCCGCACATCACAGTCCATTTCTTGATTTTGGCAAATTGCTTTTATGCCATTAGCCAAAAATTGCGCAAATTTTTCGGCGGTGGAAGGGTCTATCATTTTGCTACGAAGGTCAATGTGGTCAAAACTATCTATAAAAGAAGATATGTCTGCAAAATCAAGTATCATGCCATTTTTGTTAAGCGCGTTTCCACTGTGTTGCAACCATATTTCAATGCGGTAATTGTGCCCATGCAGCCGGTTGCATTTGCTTTCGTAGGGCAAATTAAGCTGATGTGCGCAACAGATTTTTTTTTCCTTGTAGATTGTCATGCCCATTTTCAAACACCCGTTGTTTTACCCCATATCAGCAGTTGCAGGCGCGGGGAAAAATTGTAAGCGTGCTGCTTGCAGATTTCCACAACCCATTTTGAGTTTTCCTCAAGCTCCTTGCGCGTATTGCTTACTGGCATGAGAAAGATGCGTGTTGAAGGGAATTTAAGCTCTTCTTGCCATGCTTGCAATTCCTCCAAGTCCTTTTCATTTGCGATTACTACCTTCATGTCAAGGGGCAGTTTGCGCGCAAGGTCGCGCCAAAAATCAACCATGCCCAGCTTGCGGTAATACTCAATGCCGTAACCTGCGCTCTTGAATTTGGGGCTCCAATTTATATGCGAAAAAGCAAAATATTTAGAGCTGGGTATTGAACCATTTGTTTCAAGTTCAGTAAAAAAATTGCAGTTTGTGAGAAATTGAAGAAGAGCATCTCTCTGCAAAAGCGGCTCGCCGCCGGTAATGATTATGTGCGTGTTGGGATGAAGTTTATTTTGCAGCTCACGTATTAAGTCAATTGGCGAGATTTCCTCTTTTGTATTTTTCCACACGTTTGCAGTATCGCATAGCTCCCGCGTGCCGTCCTTCTTAAGCCAGTTGCAGAGGAAATTGCATCCGCTTAGGCGCACGAAATATGCAGGGGAGCCCGCATAGCGTCCTTCGCCCTGTATGCTGTAAAACCGTTCCGCAATCCTAAGCATCATTCGCACCTTTTTTTGGAGTTTCCTTTTCTTCTTTTGCCGACTTTTCTTCTTTTCCTTGCATGGATTTTGAAAGCGTCGCTTCAAATTCCTGTGCCTGCCTGCCTGCGTAAGCGCAGAAGAAAAAGCCCGCGCCATGCCTGAAAACGAAGATTTTTGTTTCTTCATTCCAGCCCATGCACTTCATCATTTTGGTTATGTCCTTTCCAAGTGTGAGGCGCGTTTGGTCTGGTGTGGGGTGCTGAAGCGATGTTACTTGCATGAGTTTCATAATATCCCTCCGTATTACCTATTTAGGGTGCTTATACCTTTTTAATTGTATGCTCATAGCAGCAATTCAAGCTCGCCCAATTTTTCGCCAGGCGGAAATATTGCAAATGCGAGCGTGCCCCAATTTTGCTTCTTGCGTTCCTCAAGCATTGCCATTATTTGCGGATGCAGTGGATGCTTTAGGTTGTAAGGCCAAGAGCCGCCTTTCTTTGAAAGAAGCAAAGAGGTTGGCAGCACGTCCAGCACTTCAAAGCATTTGACCCCCATGCTAACCACTCACGTTTTGAGGAGGCGGTTGTGGCATTGTTGCGGATTTTTGCTTCAATGCTTCCTCTATTTTCACGTAAAAGGCGCGCTCCATCCTTGTCAAAGCTTGCAGCATTGATGGCAATATTACCCTGTAAAATTGCGCATCTGACATTTCTTCACTAACTGCTCCAGTTGAGAGTTGCCCGACCCAAACAATGCAATGCAGGCCGTATTTGCGTTGGATGCTTGAAAGTGCATCCCTCATCTGCTTTTCCTTGAGTGCGTTTTGTTCGTCCATTTTCTCTTGTCTCCTGCCGGATGTTTCCAGCTAATTATGAAGAATAGTTGATTGCCGTATGGTTGGTCAAAATTTAATGACCAGATAGAAATATCTGTGATTTCGCGCTCAAAAGTTTCGCCAGTTAATGTATTTTTGATGCGGATTTTTTTTGCCTTTGCTTCTGCAAGTAAAGACAAACGGGGGTCAGTATAACTAATTCTTGTGCGCACAGTGTTGGGCTTGCGCCCGTCCTTTTCTTTTTCAAAATATTCAGGGTCGGAGTTAAATTCCACAGTATATGCATCCTCTAATTGCTGCATTTCATCAATAGTATTTTGATGGCGGATTTCTGCATCATTAAGCAATTCAATGCGATGAACTTGTAAAAATTTTCCAAAAGGATAAATACCTACGGGGGTTTGCTCATCGGATGTTATTTGTGCGCAATATGCCAAAAAATCAGCTTGGTCTCTGAAACCATATTTTTTTAAGATTTCTTCAATTTTTGGCGTTGCAAAATCAAGTTCGCCGTTTGTTAAAGCTCCTACTTCACCGATTGCTATGTGATGTTTATAAGTTGGATTCAGGCTCAAGCGCAAAGTAAAGCTCATACGCCCATGCTCCATTTTTCTTTCTGTTAAATGCACCAAAATTTCGTCTTTATCCATTTTTACACCTCGTAGCTTCTATTTTATGATATCGTTGCTTCTCTAACCACGATTATTATGCCCGCAAAGCCCTCTGCCTGCGCGTATTCCTTGCTTGTTTCAATGTGGCATATCAGCTTGTCGTCCGTGAAAACAACTTTATTCATAGCATCCATCGCGGTTTTTAGCAGGTTGTCAAGGTCGGGTCTGATTGCAGGGAATATGAGTTTATTGCTCTTTGGCTTTGTGAGCAAAAACCTTGCCTCCAATTTAAGCGGGCAGTTAAGCGGAGCAAAGTTTTTTGGAAGCTGTTGGACTATTTGCAAGCGCAACGCTGCTTCTGCCTCGCGTGTTTTTTTTGTTGTATATCCCCACATTTTGCCTTTTGCAAAAAAGTGTTTTGGGCGGTCTTTTGGGACTGGTTGCCCGATGATTGTGAAGGTTAGGGGTTCGCTCATAATTTCACCTTTGCACCAATTATTTCGGTAAGCACTCCAACTTTTAATGCTTCGCGCGGGCGCATGAAGCCATCCTGTTTCAAAAAATCTTCAATATTTTTAATTTTTGTTTTTTCCCTCTTTATTATATGCCCGCGTTTGATATATTCCCAAAGTGCCGCAACGTGGGAGCAATGCGGCAATGGAATTTTTACGGGGTCTTCCATGTGCTTGCGGTAACGCATTGTCCATGCTTGGCAATCACAGGAAAAGCCAAATGCCTTATTGCTCTGCATCGTGTAGGTGGTGAAGTTGTAGGGCTTGCCGTTGCGCTGCATTATGGGTTTGCAAAGGAATACCTTTTGCTCCTTGTTGTATTCAATGCAGCCCTGCTCCAAAATTGCCTTTATTTTGCCTTCTGTTGAGCCGCAAAGTTGGCGCGTGTGCGCGCTATAAAAGATTATGTCGTTACCCATTTTATCCGCACTCCTTCTCGTTGAATTTCCTCCCTTCCGCGTGTTGTTTCGCGTGGCAGAACTCGTGCGCGAGCTCCTTTTCGGAATAGCCCCGCACAAGGTATATCAAGCCCTGCGTCTGTGAGTATATGCCGTTTGCCTTTCCCTCACATAAGCTATCCATTATGCAGATAGGCACGCTCGCCCCGCTTTGCAGGCGCAGTCCGAACTCGCTGCTTTGATAGAGTTGCAGGCACGGTTTTGTGAGCGCGTCCTCGCAGCTTGCGCCCATCGCGTCCGCCCACCTTTGCTTTTCCCCTATGGTTGCGAGCTTGTTTCGCATGTCCTCCGATGTCGCTATGCAGTTGTCCGCGTTTTGCCTTTCCGTCTGCGCGAGCAGTGCGAGCGTCGCTATTTTTTGCAGGTGCGCCTGTTGTGTTGCCGCCGCGTCTTTGAGATATGAGTTGTATTTCGCTTCCTGCTGTCCCATCTCGTTTTCTTTTATGGTGAATGCGATTAGGCCGCCAGCCACTGTCCCGATTATGAGGCACGCCACACACGCGAGTATGAACATTTCCCATGCCGTATTCGGATTTGTTTTTGCCATTTTCAAAGCCCCTCTGCTTTTCTTCTTGCAAAAACTATTTTCCTTATTTCGTCAGTGGGTTCCATGATTTCCCTGTCATCCATTCCCTGCGTAACAATAATCCCCGCGTCGCAGATGTGCTCTATGCACTCTGCGTTCTCCCTGATTTTTTTAAGGTCTTCGGTTGTCAGTTTCCCCATTTCCTCATTCCTCCTTGCCCGCTGCGGGCGGTTGCTGCTTTTTCTTTCTGAATACCGCAAGACATCTCACTTCCAAAAAATCATTGCAGGGTATCAACAGAAGAGCAACCAGCATTAGGTGAATTATGGCAAATGCTTCGCCGCCCTGTTTTTTGTTGCCCTGCAATGATTTTATTTTCAAT
>Ga0172375_10004437_pt1 | contig 20725 bp, 18 predicted proteins | sample LakKiv1m_FD_114537 | JGI IMG/M metagenome (GOLD analysis project Ga0172375, IMG submission 114537) | Freshwater microbial communities from Kabuno Bay, South-Kivu, Congo - kab_092012_11.1m | ecosystem: Environmental > Aquatic > Freshwater > Lake | place: Democratic Republic of the Congo...
TGCTCGATGGCCTGCGCCTTATCCCGATCCGCGGTCCCTGTCGATTTCCGGATACGCTTGCGGTCCGGCCCGTAAATCTGAAACCACCAGAACTGACTCCCCGGTTGCTTGTAGAGTGACATGGTGCGCACCTCCATTTCTGATTAAGTATTTTAACCCTATGGCTATTCAAAAGCAAGCCATAGTTGACCCATAGGTAAATAAATTAAAAAACCGCGTAACTTGTTCTTTTGGAACTTGTTACGCGGTTCTGAGAATGGTAGCGGGGGTAGGATTTGAACCTACGACCTTCAGGTTATGAGCCTGACGAGCTACCAGGCTGCTCCACCCCGCAATCTGGATTTGTGTTTTGGCGCGCCACGCAGGAGTTGAACCTGCAACCCTCAGATCCGTAGTCTGATGCTCTATCCAATTGAGCTAGTGGCGCTTCAAAAACTTAGTTAGGTTAGCAAAAGCCCCCTGTACCCGCAAGCGCGAATTTCCGTTTTTTTTGCACCCGTTTTTTTACACCTATTTTTGGGAGACGCGCTTGCCCGAGTCAGCTTTGATTTCGGCATCATGAATGGTAGACAACGCATTCCCGTGGCATTCTCAAAAAAACCGTTGTCACAACCGCCGTCGTGCCGTATTCTGATGATCAATCGTTGATCGCGGGAAGGTAGTCAAGGTTCCTGCCCCACGTCGCAACGCGTGTACGCACCTGTTCAGCATGAACGAATTGACTGTCTTTCACTTACACGACGGCCTCCCTGGCCGCGACGGCCTCCAGTCTTTGGAGCACGGCCTCTCCGACACCTTCCATACGTTCTGCGAGTCGACGTTCGCATCGGAAGACCCCATCGACTGGCCCCCCCTTCGGATCGTAGCCGTCTCGACGGCCGAGGCGCTCAACAACGCCCTGTTCCTGGACGGCGACAGCGCGAACGGGTTGCTCACCGACGACGGGAAGGACTGCATCCTGTTCCTTCTCGACGATTCCTTCGCCGATCCGGCCACCGGCCAAAGGAAACCTCTGCACGCCGTCGAGATCGACAGCGTTCCCCTACCTCAATGGCTCAACACCTATTTTCCGGTCATCCCCAAAATCGTCCTCACGACGCCGGGGGTCGGCAAGGTCCGCGTCCCGTCGAAGCGCTGGGTGCTGAAGCCCAAAGAGTGTTTCGCCCGCATCGAAAGGCACAAGCCCCGCATTCTCCACCTATTCCGCTCGCTTTGGGAACCCCGCTTTTGGCACGCGCTTCAGCACTATGTGACCTGCGAAGCCGGAACGTCGTGGCATACGCCCGGCCACAATGCCGGCCACGCCTTCAGCCGCTCCCTCTTCCTTCAGGGATTCCGCCATGAGTTCGGAGGCATGACTTTCCGTTCGGACCTGAGCGTTTCCGTACACAGTCTCGGCGATCTATCCGAACCCGAGACCCGCACGCCGCTCGCGGACGCCCAACGCCTCACGTCGGAGATTTTCGGATCCGCTCAAAGCTGCTACATCACGAACGGCTCGACGACCTCCAACAAGGCCATGCTGATGACGCTGCTGCGACCGGGAGAAACCGTGCTGCTGGACCGGAATTGCCACAAGTCCGTCCATCACGCGGTAGTGATGGCGGGTGCCATTCCCCTCTACCTCCCGGCCCGCTTCAATGCGCGTCTCGGCGTGTGGGGGCCGATCGCCCTGCACGACCTCCGCCGTGCAATCAGCACCCGCTATAAAGCGAACGCGAAACCCCGCATGCTTGTGTTGACCACCTGCACCTACGAGGGCGTCCTATATCCGGTCTGGGAAATCGCGCGCCTCTGCGAGCGGCACGGCATGCTTTTCTACGCCGACGAGGCGTGGGCGCCCTATCTGAGCTTCCATCCCTACTACACTTCCGTCACCGCAAACGGCAAACGCGTGCGATACAATGCCATCCACGAGACCACCAGCGCGCACTTCGCCGTGCATTCCACCCATAAGACGCTCGCCGCTTTCAGCCAAGCGTCGATGATCCATGTTTCGCTTCGTTTCAAACAGCTCTTCGAAAGCGAATCCGACGAATGGGCGTGGCTGCGGACTCGTTTCGCCCTGAACGGCCACGGCTCGTACGAAAAGTTCAGCCACGACCTTCACGAGGTGCTGCGCTATTGGCATTCGACCTCGCCGCACTACCCCATGATGGCCACGTTGGATTGCGCGGGCGTGCAGATGCGCTTCGAGGGCCTCCGGCTCATCGAAGAGCGCCTCCGCTGGGTCAAAAACTTCAAACAGCGCGTCGCGCGCGACTGCGGACTGGCCGAACGCGACTGTTTCGTGGGCCTGCACGAAATCGTGGGCGAAGCCGACGCCGACATGTTCGAACGCGAGGGGTACTTGCACGACCCCCTGAAACTGGTGGTTTCGTTCAAGTCGCCAGAAGGTTGCAAGATATTCAAGAACTTTCTGCGCGACCTCAAGATCCAATGGGAGAAGTCCACGCCCGTCACCCTGTTGTTTCTCGTCACGATGGGCACCGTCGAAGACCACTTCGAGCACCTCTATCGCGCGCTCCTGCAGAAGAAGGACCTGCTCGGCCGACCCACGCGCGACGCCTTCGATGCCAGCGTGGCCGCCGCCGTCGACGGGCAGGCGGTCGTGCTGCCGCGCGACGCCGCCCTGTGCGACGGCGAGCTGATCGAACTCGGGCAGACGGAAGGCTACGTCAGCAGCCAGTTCCTTGTGCCATACCCCCCCGGCATCCCCGTCTTCATGCCGGGCCTGCGGATCACGCGCCCCATGATTGACATCGTTCGCGCCGTGGCCGACGCCGAAGGCTCCGATGCCGTCCACGGCCTTTTCGTCCGCAACAAGCGCTACTTCGTCGAAGTGATCCGCCGCGACGAAGAGGACAAGATCCACTGGCTCGCCACCTGACCCCGACGGGTTTTCTGATTCCTCCGCGTCGGGCGATTCCGGACTTGTCGCGAATGACGACTATGCTATGCTTGTAAGGTCTGATCATGAGAAGGCAGAATAGGAGGCGTTATGTACGTTAGACTTGCGGCTATAGCCATCAGCCTGATGTTTCTCGCCGGATGCGACTACACGGTTTCGCTCGTGCAGACGCCCGTGACGCCGATCGACAAAGCTCTCGTCGGCACATGGTCGCAGAAGGCCGACGACGGCCACGTCCAGCACCTGTTGGTCCTGCCGCTCGGTGCCAACGAATACCTCGTCTCTTATCCAGCCGGCGAGAAGGATGCCATGTTCGCCCGTGCCTGTTTCTGCAGCATCGACAACCGGACATTCGTGCAACTGACGTGGTTCGGCACGGCCCAGGGCGTCACACCGGATGACGAACGCGTATTTCAATACGCCACCTATTCTCTCAAGGGCGAAACGCTCGCGATCAACCTCTTGAACCCGGACGTCGTCAAACGGGACGCGGCTACGCCGGAAGCACTGGTCCAAGCGGTCGCCGCCAACCGCGACAATCCGAACTTGTTTCGCGAAACCATGATTTTCACGCGCGAGCGCCTTCCCGACGATCCACACGCACGGTTGGCGCGACCGCCCATGCCGGCCGCCTGGCAATAGGCGGAACGAAGGCGCGCGTTGCCGCCTCCGCACACCCGATAGAGAAAGAAAAACGCATGACGTCGAAACTTGACCCCACCAAACTTGCGGATTGGGAGATTGCCGAGGCGGCGGAGCCCAATCTGCGCCCCATCGCCGATATCGCCGCCGAACTCGGTCTGCGCGCCGACGAAATCATCCTCTATGGGCGGTTGCTCGCGAAAGTCGATGCCGCCGCCGTCCATGCCCGGCTCGGTCACCACCCCCGCCGCGCCAAGTACATCGACGTCACGGCCATCACCCCGACTCCGTTGGGCGAAGGCAAGACGACCACCACCCTCGGCCTCGTGCAGGGACTCGGCAAAATCGGCAAGCGTTCTCTCGGAACCGTTCGCCAACCAAGCGGCGGCCCCACTTTCAACATCAAGGGATCCGCTGCGGGCGGCGGTCTCGCCCAAGTCGTTCCGCTCTCGCCACTCTCTCTCGGTTTGACCGGCGACATCGACGCCATCACCAACGCCAACAACCTCGCGATGGTCGCCCTCACCGCGCGCATGCAGCACGAGCGCAACTACGACGACGCTCGCCTCGCCCAGAGCCGCCTGACGCGTCTCGACATCGACCCCGCGCGCGTCCAGATGCGCTGGGCCATGGACTTCTGCGCGCAGGCGCTTCGCAACATCGAAATCGGCCGCGGGGGCGCGATGGACGGGTTCCAGATGCCATCCGGCTTCTACATCACCGTCGCCTCTGAAGTCATGGCCGTGCTCGCCATGGCTTCCGACCTCGCCGACCTCCGCGCCCGTCTCGGCCGGATCATCGTCGCCTACTCGAGGTCCGGCAAGCCCGTCACCACCGCCGACCTCGAAGTCGACGGCGCCATGGCCGCCTGGCTCGTCCGGGCCGTCAACCCCACGCTGATGCAGACGCTCGAAGGCCAGCCCATGTTGGTCCACGCCGGTCCTTTCGCCAACATCGCCATCGGACAGAGCTCCGTCATCGCGGACCGTATCGGCACCGCGCTCTGCGACTACCTCGTCACCGAGAGCGGATTCGCGTCCGACATCGGCTATGAGAAATTCTGGAACATCAAGTGCCGTTGCTCGGGGCTCAAGCCCGACGCCGCCGTCGTGGTCGCCACCGTTCGGGCTCTGAAGCTCCATGGCGGAGGCCCCGCCGTTCTCGCCGGCCGCAAACTCGATCCGGTCTACACGTCGGAACACCTCGGCCTGCTGGAGAAGGGATGCGAAAACCTGCTCGCCCACATCGACATCGTGAAGCGCTCGGGCGTCCGCCCCGTGGTCTGCCTCAACAGCTTCCACACCGACACGGCGGCCGAGCGCACGCTCGTCCGCCGCGTCGCCGAGGCCGCAGGCGCGCGTTTCGCCGTCTCCGACCATTGGCTCAAAGGCGGCGAAGGTGCCGTCGAGCTGGCCGAAACCGTGGTCGAAACATGCGAGGAATCCAGCCGTTTCGCTTTTCTCTCGGATCTTTCCGAACCGCTTTCGAAACGCATCGAGGCGATCGCGAAAGACGTGTACGGCGGAGAAGGCGTCAGCTACGCCCCGGAGGCTGCGGCCAAACTCGCCGCCTTCGAGGCCGACCCCGCCATCGCCCGCCTCTCGGTGTGCATGGCAAAAACGCAATACAGCCTCTCGCATGACCCCAAACTGCTCGGGCGCCCCAAGGGGTGGACGCTGCCCGTGCGCGATCTGCTCATCTATCAGGGTGCGGGCCTCGTCGTGCCGGTCACCGGCGACATCAAACTCATGCCGGGGACCGCATCGAACGCCGCATTCCGCAACATCGATATCGACACCGCCACGGGAAAGGTCAGAGGACTCTTTTAACACCTCTCACGCCAGCAACTGTTATGAATAAAACTGAAACGGACGCCCAAAAGGACGAAGTACGCGTCCGCATGCGCGAAAAGCGGCATGCGGTGACACACGACGAGCGTAAGGCCGCCGGCAAGGACATTTTCCGAAATCTGCTGGGTGACGAAATTCAGCTTCTTCTACACGCGTGGCGCGTCTGCCTCTATCTGAGCACCAAAAACGAAATCCCGACCCGTTACATTGCGCGCGAACTCTGGGGCGCGGGACGCGAAATTTGCTTGCCGGCGTGGAGCCGGAGCGACGAGGTCTACAAGCTTTATGCCTTCGATCCGCAGATGCGCCTCATCACAGGGCACCACGGCATCCGCGAACCCGCGATCCGCATCCCCGTCCTTCCGTGGGATGTGGACGCCTTCATCCTCCCTGGGCTCGCCTTCGACGAGCAGGGCGGAAGACTGGGCTACGGGGCGGGACACTACGATGCGATTCTCGCCAAGGCGAACAAGACGGCACCTAAAATCGCGCTCTGCTACGACTGGCAGGTGGTCGAACAGCCGCTGCCCCAAGACGCGCACGACATGCGCATGGATTGGATCGTCACCGACAAACGCGTGATCAACTGCGTGGAAAACAGACGCGCGCAGGTTCCCGATTCAACGTCAACGGCCAACCATCCCGAAACTGCGCAGACCTGATTCGATCCGGCGCGGCACAGCCACCGCGAACACCATCGGGCCCACCTTACGCGAACGCGCTTTCCTTCTTGACGAGCGTGATGATGCGCATTGTCTCGATGGCCGTGTCTAACGCAATGGGATACGGCTTGTTCTCGCGGATCACGTTGAAAACAGCCTCCCAAATCAGCGTCATTCCAGACTCTGCCTTCGGATTGACCGGGACCTTGGTTTCGATCCACTTGAGCGTCTCGGCCGTACCGAAACTGCCCAGCGGCGGCGTCCGCACACTGGAGCGACGGCGCGCCAATTTCTGCTTCGGGTCGAGATAGCGCAGCGTGCCCTCGGTCGCGTGGGCATAGAGCGTGAACTGGCCCTTGGTGCCCGTCACCACGAACATGGGCACCTCGCCGATCCGGCCGCCCGAATATTCCATGTCGACCGTGAGCCCGGCGAGGTTGCGGAGAATGATCCTCACGTAGTCCTCGGCGTCGCCCACCGACGCCACGCGCTTGAAGTCCGACCAGACCTTCACCGGCGGCGTATGCAGCAACTCGAGCGCCTGATCCAGAAACGCGGGCACCCACGCCAGCGCCACCCCGCCCGCGCATCGCTTCACGACCTGCCAGTCGTCCCGCCGCTCGTACACGCCGCGACGAATCTTGATGTCGTAAACCTCGCCGAGCACACCCGAATCGATCACTTCCTTGACCTGCAGGAAGACGGGCTCGAAGCGATAGTTGTGGCGCACCAGCAGTTTGTTTCCAGCCTTGATCGCAGCCGCCCGCAGCACCATCGCCTCGTCGTAGTCGCGACAGAACGGACGCTCCACATTCACCCACTTGTTGGTCTTCAGCGCGCTCATCGCATGCGCCGCGTGGTCGTCCGACCGCGTGGCGATATCGACCAACTCCACGTCTGGATCGGCCAACAAATCTTCGTAACGACGATAAGTCCGACATTCGGGATAACGCTCAAGCACCAGATCGCGACGTTCCTTGTCCGGGTCACACACGGCCATGATCTTGAACAACTCCGGATAGGCTTCCAATTCCGGAATGTGCATCTGCAAGCCTGCTCGTCCCAAACCAGCAATGCCGATTCGAATCGGGGGGCGAGTTGTACGAATCATAATGAATCTCCTCTCGTCAAAGAGCAGCTCCAAGAAACCGCAAAAACCCAAACGAGTTCTTTTAAAATAGCGGTTTAGCGCCTATCCGTCAACAGTCGCGTAACGCGCAGTGAATCCTTGCCGTCCCGACACCGAGGCGATATCATGGGTAATAATCACTAACGCGCACCAGGAGGGGATAGGAGGGGATCACTCGACCGGTGCTCGTTCGTCAAGGCTACCACAGCCGCCGCATTTGCGTTCAGCGTCGTTCCGCGTCATGTTTTGGGCGGGAACGGACACACGCCGCCCAGCGAAAAAATCACGCTCGCAGGCGTGGGCATCGGCGGCGTGGGACATTCGCAGATCAAGTCCTGCGACAAGGCCGGCTTCCAAGTTGTGGCGCTCTGCGACGTGGATGACGTCCACGCCAAGAAAACCTACGATGTGTTTCCCCAAGCGCGCCGCTACCGCGATTTCCGCGAACTGCTCGCGTCCGAGGGCGACAAGATCGACGCCGTCTATTGCGGCACGCCCGACCACACGCACGCGATCGTCACGCTGGCCGCGCTGCGCGCCAAAAAGCACGTCTGCTGCGTGAAGCCGCTCACCCGCACGGTCGAAGAGTGCCGCGCCGTGATCGCCGCCGCAAAAACCGCCGGCACGGCCGCGCAGGTGACCGCGCGCCCCAACACCGGCGAAGAAGGCTGCCGCACCTGCGAGCTGATCGCGGCGGGCGCCATCGGCGCCGTGCGCGAGGTACATGTCTGGTCCTACCGTCCCGTGTGGCCACAGGGCATGCCCGGCCGCCCGGCAGGCGAGGACCCCGTACCCGCGACGCTCGATTGGAAGCTGTGGATCGGCCCCGCGCCCATGCGCCCCTTCAAGGCGCAATGGCCCGAGGGCAATCCCCTTCCCGACATGCCGCCCAAAAACTGGGGCGGCCGCGCGGTCTATCATCCGTTCAATTTCCGCGGCTGGTGGGACTTCGGATGCGGCGCGCTCGGCGACATGGGATGCCACTACCTGAACACGCCCTACCGCGCGCTCAAGCTCGGCCATCCGACGCGCGTCTCGGCGAGCACATCGAAACGCTTCGACGAGTCCTTCCCTCTCGCTTCGATTGTCACCTATGATTTCCCCGCACGCGAAGGCCTGCCCGAGGTGCGCGTGGTGTGGTACGACGGCGGTCTGCGCCCACCCAAGCCGCGGGAGATGGCGGGCGAACTGCCGGACGAAGGCGTGCTCTACATCGGCGACGAGGGCAAAATGATCTTCGAGAAGATTGTCGATCCGGCGCGCGCCGCGAAATTCGCGTCCGTACCCAAGACGCTCCCCCGCCGCGACGGCACGTGGGGCGAATGGTTGACCGCCTGCAAGGGCGGCGAGAAAGCGGGCTGCCACTTCGAATGGGCCGGGCCGCTCACGGAATTCGTGCTCTTGGGCAACATCGCCTTGCGCACAGGCAAGGAGATCGCCTACGATGCGACGAACGCGCACATCACCAACGCGCCGGAAGCCGATGCCCTTCTGCGCCAGCCGTATCAGAACGGCTGGACGCTGGGCTGACCTTTAGCGCTGCACGCGGGCGTTGCCTTTCCAGACGCTCCAGACCTGGTCCTCGTCGGCGGGCAGCGCGTAGTCGACCAACATGGTCGTGGCAAGCGCGCCGGTGGCCCAACCGAACTGAATCCACTTCTCGGGCTCCCACCCCTTGAGAATGGCGTAAAGCATGCCGCCCACGAAACCGTCGCCGCCGCCGATGCGGTCCATCACCGTGATGTGGCGCGGCTCGACCACGTACCACTCGTCGCCAGCGGCCATCAGCGCGCCCCAGAGATGGTTGTTCGCGTCCTCGACCTCGCGCAGCGTCGTGCCGTAGGTTTGGGCGTTCGGGTAGGCTTTCTTGACGCGCTCGATCATGCCCTTGAAGCCGTCGATCTTGGCCTTGATGTCCTTGCCTCCGGCCTCGGGCCCCTGCACGCCGAGGCAGAGCTGGAAGTCCTCCTCGTTGCCCACGAGAACGTCGGCGAGGCTCGCGATCTCCGAGAAGACGGCGGCGAGTTCCTTCTCGCGTCCCTTCCAGAAGGAGGCGCGGTAGTTCAGGTCGAACGAGATCTTGGTGCCGTGCTTCTTCGCGGCGCGGGCCAATTCCAAACAGAACGCACTGGTCTCGGGCGACAGCGCCCCGATCAACCCCGACATGTGGACGATCTGCACGCCCTCCCGCCCGAAGATGCGGTCGAGGTCGAAATCCTTGACATTCAGCGTGCGGCCAATCTCTCCGGCACGGTCGTTCCAGACGCGCGGGCCGCGCGCGCCGAAACCGCTGTCCGCGATGTTGATCTGGTGACGGTAGCCCCACGGTCCACCTTGCGGAACTTCGACGCCCTCGTAGTCCATGTGGCGACTGCGCAAATTGTCTTTGATGAGCTGGGCGATCGGGCTGCCTTTGACAAACGTCGTGAGAACCTTCACGGGAAGGCCGAGATACGAGGCGACGCTCGCCACGTTCGTTTCGGCGCTCGTCGCCTGCATCACGAACGTGCCGCCGCAATGCACCGGCTGGCCGCTCACGGGCGTAATGCGGATGCCCATGCTCGACGGAACCAACAACGCATACTTGCATTCTTTCTTCAACCCGATCTTCATCGCTCGCTCCTTCGACTCATCGTCGTGTACGTTTTTCGAAAAAGGAAAAAGCCGTGGCTCGCCGGACACACACAACCGGACCACAGTCCTCGCGCTTATACCAACCCGTCCCGCGGAAGTCAAGGCGACGCGCGCCCGCAGGCGCTTGGACATTTGCATCCGTTTGTGCTTGCGCATGGTGCGCGCACTGTTAAAATGCCTCTATGAAGAGAAAACGCGCGTTGCACATCGTGGTGATTTACAACAGTTTTCGCGAGGCGGTACCGGAGATGCCGGACGACCGCGGCAGCATGGACGATCTGAGAATTTTCATCCGGTGTCTGGCGCGCACCTTGCGCGGCCTCGGCCATCGCGTCACGGTCTTGCCGCTGGCCAACGACATGCTGGGTTTCCAACGCAAGTTGACGCATTTGCAACCAGACGTGGTCTTCAATCAGTACGACGACGTCGTACACAGTGCGCTTTACGAAATGCGCGTGGCCGCGCTTGTCCGCATGATGGGCTATCCCATCACCGGTTCGCATGCCCTCGCCCTGGGGCTCTGCCGCTACAAGCACATGGCGGTCAGCCTGCTGCAGGGCGCGGGGCTGCACGTGCCTCCCGAATCGCGGTTGTTGGAGCGCGTGAAGGACGTGGACGGCGTCAAATGGCATTTTCCGGTCATCGTGCAACCCTCGAAAGAGCACGCCGGAATCGGGCTCACGCGCGAGTCGGTGGTCCATTCGCTTACCGCCCTGCGCCGCCAGGTCGGCATCGTCCTGCGGACCTACAACCAACCGGCGACGGCGCAACGCTTCCTGCCGGGGCGCGAGTTCAACATCGGCATCATCGGCGGTGCCAAGCAGCGCGTGCTGCCGTTCGCCGAAGTCAACTATTCCGAACTGCCGACCGCGATTCCGCCGATCATGTCCTACGCCGCCAAGTGGATGGAGAACACCGTCGAATACAAGCGCACGTCGGTGATCTGCCCGGCGGAGGTTTCGCCGCAACTGGCGCGCAAGCTGACCGACCTCACGGTCACGGCCTTCCGCGCGCTGGGCGGATGGGGCTACGGCCGCGTGGACATCCGCCTCGACGAACAGGACGAACCGCATGTGTTGGAGGTCAACTGCAACCCCTGTCTGGAGGAAGACGTCGCCTTGGCCCGCTCGGCCAAAGCCGCTGGCATTTCCTATCCGCAGCTTCTGCAGATGATCATCGACGCCGCATTCGAAAAGCCGCCCTTCGACGCCGATGTGCCGATGTTGGTGCCGCCGCGCCCGCGCGGCGCGACGGGGCTGGACTTATCCGATGTCGAAACGCCCGCGCAGACCAAAGCGCGTCGCCATTGACGTCACCAGCGCGGTGATGTCGAGCAGATAGGTACCCTCGCGGCGCGGGTACATGCGCAGCCCCAGCGCCTTGCTGCGGTCGGAGAGCTTGTCGAGAATCATGCGGATGTCGTCCGCAGCCATTCCCGACCATCGGGCGATGCGGACCGTCATCGCGCGCCGACGCCGCGCCAAGAAGAGGTGGGCCGACAGCGAGTCCGCAAAGCTCCGCGTACGCGGAAAGATTTCGCGCAACTTGTCGTCCACATATCCCTCCGCGGCCGCGCGGTAACGTTCGATGCGCTGCCCGTAATGCTCCGCCAACGAAACGTCCATTTCCTCGACCGGTCGGATCAGCCCGCCGCCGATCACCAACGGCGGCCGCCCGCGATAGCGCCGCATCAGCCGAGCCACATACTCGATCTTGGCAAGCGCCGGCCAGTTGGCGTAGCGCGCGCGCCAATGCGAACCCGGAGTCAACCAAACGGCGAACGTCTCGGCGAAATCCTCGTCGGGGTGTTTCTGCGCGTAGGTGTTGAGGTGGTACTGGCCGTAGGTCAAGTGGCGGACAAACTGACGGCTGAACGGATTGGGCGAAAACGCGTCGCGGTAGGGCTTGTTGAAGCTGCCGAACTTTTCGTTCCACTCCTTGTCGTGCCAGAGGCGGTAGGCGTAGTTGACGGCATGCCCCGCCTCGTGGCGGAGCAGCATCATGAGGGTGTCGCCGTCCTCGATTTCACCGGTTTGTTCCTCCTCGATCCGGGACAGCCGCTTGTCGGCCAGATAGAAGGGAATGCCGATTACCGGCACCTCGTCCGGGCATCCCCAACTGTCGGTCAGATAGAAACTGGGCACAAACGCAAAACGGTTCGCCGCAAATTCGTTCTTGAGTTTCCGCAGATACGGTTCGACCGGCGACCGCTCAATGCGCAACGACAGGTCGCAAATACGCGTGTTCATCAGTTCGTAACGAACCGTTTCCCATGCGTTGATCACCGAACGTAGGCGCGAGACGGCAGCCATGGCAGAGAGTCGGCGGTGAGGTTGACGCGACAGGTCGCTGCACCGCGCAAGCGCACTGTCCCACCCCATTGAAAGACGAATACGTTAACCCGAAATCCCCTCACGAGTCAAACCCATTGGTGCCCCCCAAACATAATCGGTTGATAGCCGGGGGTGCGAGGTTCGCGCATGTCGCGTGCGAAGCGACTGGGGGCGAGGGTGCCCCCGCCCTCGGTTTGAAAAGTTGCGCAAGGCGGACGCGCCCAAGCGTGAAAAGGGCGGATGGCGGGACAGGATTGTCCCCCGCTCCCAGTCTTGTGCCACGCTTTCATCTGAAACGTGTTTTTCTCGCATCCCCCTGCCACCAACCGATTACCCCCAAAGCAGTCCACAAGATCAACGCCCATCGGCTTCAACTGACGCGCCAGCGCCACCGACTGTTCGATGTCCCAGCCGCCGTCGGCCCAGTCCGTGGCGGAAAGGCGGACAAACACGGGCAGACCGTCGGGCCACACCCCGCGCACCGCCGCGACCACTTCGCGCACCGCGCGCGTCCGGTTCTCAAACGGCCCGCCATACTCGTCCGTGCGCCGATTGCTCAGAGGCGAAAGAAACTCGTGCAGCAGATAACCGTGCGCGGCGTGGACTTCCACCACGTCGAAACCCGCCGCGCGCGCGCGCCGCGCCGCCGCGGCGAACGCGGCCGCCAAGTCGCGGATCTGCGCCGCGTCGAGCGCCCGCGGAACAGCCGATTCGTCGTTGAAGGGAACCGCGCTGGGCGCCCAGATCGGCGACCATCCGCCCGCTTCCTTCGGCTCGACGAAACCGCCCTTCCACGGCACCGGCACGCTGGCCTTGCGGCCCGCGTGCGCAAGCTGAATGCCCGCGACCGAACCTTGGTCGTGCATGAACCGCACGCAGCGGGCCAAGCCCTCCACGTGGGCGTCGCTCCAAATCCCGAGGTCCTGCGGCGAGATGCGCCCGTCCGGGGTCACGGCCACCGCCTCGGTCAAGACCAAGCCCGCCCGTCCCACGGCCCGGCTCCCGTAATGCACGGCGTGCCACTCCCCCGTCAAAAACCGTCGCGGCCCGAATACTGACACATCGGGCTCACGCCGATGCGGTTGGACAGCGTTATGCCGCGAAGCTTGAATTCAGAAAACAGTCCGGCCATCTCCACCTCCCCAAAAGTCGCCCATACGGCTGCTTTTTATTCTGTCACACTCCGCCGCGCCGTTCAAGCCAGACGCCGCGCCGCCCCACCCAAAAGAACCGGACATTGCCCGGTTTCTTCCCAACAATCTGCCCGCCTATACGCCACACTCGATCTCACACTTGAACGGTTAATCGCATCTTTTAACCTAAAATCGTTTCCTTTCGAGTCTTTCGCGTTTTTCGTTGTTAAACCGTCCTTTTTAGGTTCAACCCACCTCGGCAAGAAATACCAGAAGGCCCCGCCGCCCGACGTGACGTTGCCGGGGCGCATGTGGGGCATGATCGGCTGCAAGCCGCCCAAGCCGCACGTGCGCCGTTTTCCCGAAGGCAGTCGGGACGGCATCGACCTTGTCCGCCTCATTCGGCGCTGGGCCGCTTCAAACCACGCTTTCCGCCAGCGGAATCGGTTTCTATCCGCATCGAAGCGGAGGAGCCTTGCTAAATCGGTAAAACACTACCACCCGATTTTTACGACGCACTTTTTGACTTCCGCAGCAGCCCCGTAACAGCAGAAGTCCGCCCCGAAAACCGAAAGCGGTGGTCGCCCCGTGACTCCGGCAGAGAGAAGGGGTTTTCGATTCGAAACGCCGCCAACACCGCCCGCCAATTACTAGAGAAAGACCACCCGCCTTTCTAGGGCCCGAGTTTCGACTTGAGGTTGTTTCGGTGAAAAACAGAGAGGTGCCGGGTTGAATATCGGCCCGCTATTGATCGACACGAACCTGCTGGTGCTCTATGTCGTGGGCACCGCGTCGCGCGAGTACATAGCGAAGCACAAAAGGCTTTCGGCCTATACCGTTCAGGACTACGACCTGCTGATAAAAGTCATCAATGCGGCTTCCGACGTGCTCGTCACGCCGAACACACTCACGGAAACCTCGAATCTGTCCGCTTTCATCGGCGAACCCGCCAAAGGGGAAATCTTCGCCGTTCTCGAAAAGGTTGTGGCGTGTTCGAAGGAAGTTTACGTCCCGAGCAAAAGTGTTGTCGGGCAACAGGTCTTTCTCAAGCTGGGGCTAACCGATTCGGTGCTGGTCAACGTGACGGGTGACGTAACGCTTCTCACCACGGATTTTGATCTGTACCAAGTCGCCCTTCATAAAGGGGTGAAGGCGGAAAACTTCCATCACTTGAGAAGTGCGTATCTGTAAAAGACTTCAACGCTACTTTGTTTGCCGAGGCCGGATTTTAAATTTTTTGGTGAACACGTAAATCGCCGCAATGCGGCTCGCGGGGGCATGGGGGGCGCGATCAGCCCCGCCATTAGTGCCCGGCTGTTGGGCCGCACGGCACCTATAACGCCCCGGCCTCACGTTTGGCCGCCCGCAACCTGTTGACCGCCGAAAAGGGGGTCGGCCATTCAAAGCAGAATTCTTCAAGACAGGGATTGGCACCGAGTGTCACTTTTGTAATCATTACGCACGTCATGAATAAATTCACCGAAATTGGGAACGAGATGATGCAGTACGCGGAGCAGGCCGAGTTCACCGCCCAGCGCGGTTTGATCGATGAACTTTTCCCGTTCATCTACATGGCCTCGAAGCGTATGAGCCTGCGCGCAATCACGCGTTGGCTGGAGGAAAACCACCGCATTCAAATCAGCGCCAACGCCGTGGCGAAGGCGATGCGCAACCAAGAAGAGTTTTGGGCGCGTCTCGTCGAGGACGTGGAACCCTCGGCCCGGATCATGGCGGACGCCTACAATGTTGAACCGTCGGAGGTGCTGGACAGTATCGACCTTTTCAAACACTTGGAGACGAAACCGGGTGTGGTCGTCGCCGATGATCCTGATGGCATTGAAAAGGAACTCCGGCAACTCGCGGGCGCGGTCGGCGTCGTCCGCAACCGCTGGTTTTCGCTGCCGGAAGAAGTCCGTAACCAGTGCCGTCGTCATTTTGTCGGCGTGTTCTCCGAACCCGAGGAGCCGCCGAAGAAAGGCAAGAAACATGAAAACGGAAAACAACCCCGTGGGCGATAGTCTGCTCACGTTGGACAAAGTCGCGGAACTCCTGAGCGTGACAAAACGGACGGTTTACCGCCTGATTGCCAAAGGGGAACTTGCGAAACACATAGGGACACAAACTTTAGTCCCAAGGGGTCAAAACGTGTCTTCGGCTGTCACAATCAAAAAAATTAAGCCGGACGCGCACCCCGTTGATTTTCAAACGGTTGTCCCTGCTTGTCACAACGTGTCAGCATCCGGCCCAATTCGTGAAATGGCGGAGAGGGGGGGATTCGAACCCCCGGTACCGGTTTTATCCGATACGGCGGTTTAGCAAACCACTGCCTTCAGCCACTCGGCCACCTCTCCGTGTCGCACTGGTTCGACAAAAAGTGCTGGCATCATACGCGAACGCGTGGGTGTCTTCAAGCGCAAAGTTCTCGCGCAACACCGCGCAAACGCAGCCCCCCCCGGTCAGCGTTCGGCGACGTCGATCACGTAGACCTGGCGCGTCCCCTCATGCACCGAATTGAAGCCCAGCATCTTGCCGTCCGGACGCCAACGCGGATGCAGGTCGCAACGCGAGTACTGCTCGTGATAAATCTCCGGCACCGCGAACGTCCCGAGCGGCAGGATCGCCTGGTCGGACAGGCGCATCACGAGGAGCTTGCGCTCGCTGAGCTTGTCCGGATAGGAATCGCTCGCCATCCACTGGCCGTCGGACGAAAACACCGCGTGGCCGTCGAAGTCGAGCAGTCCCCTGCCCAACCGAACATAGTCCTGTTTGCCCGGCGTGAAAAAGACATGACTCCACACTTTCGCCTGGTACTGCGCCGTCACCACCATCCGCTCGCCGTCGAGCCAATTGAAGTGCGAGCCGCCCCAACCGTCCGGGAAACAGCGCACGATGCCGCTGCCGTCGCGGTTGCAGACGAACGCCGTCGTCGCCCACTTGCGCACCACCGTCTGCCCCGACAGGTTCTCGACCGAACGAGCCAGCCAGAATATCTTCTTGCCGTCCCGGCTGAAAACCGTGTGGCAGAAGTAGGCCAACCCCTTGGGGTCTTTGACCGCAGGCATCCGGTCGCGCACAGACGCGATGCCGACGATCAGTTTCGCCTCGCCGTTCTCCAGGTTCACCAGCCAGAGGCCATCGTCCGACGGCCACACCGTATTCACCCGCGCGTCCTGCCCGTTCCCGCCGTAGCCGTAATCGGGCCGCGTCAGCCGCAGCCGCGCGTAGTTGATGCTCACCGCCCACTTGCCGTCCGCCGACACCGCGCTCACCGGAAGCGAGAGAACCCGTCGTTCGCGCTTTGACAGGTCGTAGACCACCGACACGAAGCGCCCGTCCACGAGGTCGTTGAAGATGAAGCGGTCGTTGGGCGCCGTGCCCAACCAGTGCGCCATCGTTGCCTCTTGGAAATTCCAGCAGCGCGTTTCGGTGAGCGGCACGAACCGGTTGTTCTCGCGCGCGTCCACCACGCCCAGCACCGCCGCGTCTATCTCCGTGGGCAGCCCTTTCCGAATGTCCGTCTCCAGCACCGTCGCATAGCGACCATCCGCGCTCCACGAATTGATGGCGTAATAGCTCGCGAACAGATGCTCCTTGGGGCCCGACGTGATGGCGCGGGGAGCCGAAAAGACCGGGAACTCCGCCGCGAACGCCACGCCCGCCGCAAGCAGGCCGACTGACAACACGATGATTTTCATGGCGTTACTATAGCGTTCGGCGACACGTTTGTGAAGCGCGCAAAAGCGCAAAAGCCGCCACTTCAAGCGGGCTGCGCCTGCAAACATTCGGTCGGATTTTTTGTGTCGAACACCGCCATCTGCGCGCGCGGAATTTCAAGATCAAACGTTTCCCCATAGCGAAGCCCCGCGACGAACGGCAACAGCAATTCCAGCACGTCCGGTTTCTGAAAATGTTCGGGTTTGGTCTCCGGGTGCGGATAGTAGATCAGCCCGGCGACACGTTCGCCGCCGGGCGGCACCAGCCGGACATCGAAAAACGGGGCCTGCATCCGCAGGGTTCCGCCCGGAAAACGTGGATTGCCGTTCAGCCCCGAAGCCACCCGGTGCCCCGGAACCACGCGGGCGTCGAACGGTGTCCATTCGCTTTCGATCATCCACTTCATCCTCCGATTCATCTCCTCCAGCGCCACGCGCTTGGTTTCAGGGAAAAAGACCCAGATGACAATGAACTGAACGATCATCATCAGCGCAAAACAGGCAAACGGCGCGCCCGCGTGAGGCTGCCCCGCATCCCGCGCAAAAACAGGGAATGTCCACGAGACCAGCATCGCAAATAAACAAGCGTATGTCCAACAATTGTCATGCCAAGTATACGTCACCACTCACAATGGAACCTCCGGTTCAGCGCACCGTTTTCAAAAAGCCTCGTCATTCGCTCTTGCCAGTCTTGAGCTTACGGATCACGGAAAACATGACCGACGGATAATCGGTGGAGAAACCGTCCATTCCAAGCCCGCAGAGTTTGAAATACACCTCTTCACGGTCCCCGCCAGCGAACGGGATGGAGACGACGGGAATGCCGTGGGCATGAAATTCACCGATCAATTCCTTCAGAACAGGCGTCGAGGGAATGAACGGATCGGCGGGATCCTTCGGATCGTAGTACGCATGGAGCGAAACTGCAGAGATGTATTTGAAATCCTTCGAGCGCAGCTTAGCCATCGCGTTGCGGAACCATGTGTCAGTGCGCGTACGTTCCGCCGCGCTCCGATTCTTCGGCCACGCGCCCAGCCAGAGGAGCGACTTGCCGGAGGAAAGAATCTTATTCCACTTAAAGATCATCTCGTGACTCGAACCGGTATAATACACTTGGTTCTGCACCCCCGCATCGATCGCCTTGTGCGCGATGTACTCGGGCCCCTCCCCCTTATCATCCACGAAACAGAGATACGTCGGATGCCCTTTCATCGCCGCGAACGTCTCCTCAATGGTCGGGATACGGTGGTGCGCAAACTTCTTATTGAGATAGGACCCCACGTCCACGTCCTTGATCTCGGCCCAAGTCAGTTCCTTCGAGACGGATTTCGACTTCATTTCCTCCGAAATCCCCCGCGCCGTGCGCTTGAGTGTCTCGTCGTGGAGCATGATACCCACACCGTCCTTTGTCTTGCGACAGTCGCATTCGAGGGCGCTGTCGTTCTCCCAACACCACCTGAACGTCTCGAGAGTGTTGTCCGGACACTCCAACTTCCCGCCGCCGCGGTGAACATGCGAAATGTATAGCTCTGCGGTCCGGTCCCCGGCGGCACCGGACCAACAGCATTCGCCTACCAACGCGACTACGACAACCATCCATGCCAATCGAGTAGACATCTGTGATACCTTTCCTTCGTTTACTTGATAACCGTTTTCAGTCTTGTGAGGTATTTCAATACCCTTCACAGAGTGAAATGTTTGGAGATTCCGTCCAGTCGTTTTCGGTACGGTCTGACGACTTTCTTACCTCCCCGTCCGCATTTCCGATAACGGGTTGCAGGTTAGGCTTTGCCCGTGCGGACTTTAACCGACTGCTATCGCACGCGTCACGTGTTCCTCCTTCAGAATAGTTTAATCCGCGTTCCCCGCGGCGCCCACCGCGCGTATATGATTCCGTCCGCGCTGACGCCGATATTCAGGTTCGGCGTTTCATCGGTGCCGTCCATCAGCACTGTCCACGCCGTTTGACTGAACGTTCCTGTCAACATCCCGGTCACTTGCAGGAACGGCGTGTTATGTGCACCATCTTCCATTGTGACGGTTGACACCGTGCCCGTGCCGCCTAGTCCGCCGTTGGTTCTTATTGTTACGGCGCTGGTTATCAATGCTCCGTCTACGCGCAACACGCCCTGTGTCACAACGGTGGGCCCCGTAAATGTGTTAACCGTCGAAGCCAACCGCAACGTCCCCTCACCTGACTTCAACAGTCCGCATTTGTAAACGACACCCCCCCAATCTGGAATGTTCTGAAGGGGCGTCTCGAACGTGACATCGCTCTGATAGTCTCCGGTGATATCCATTACGGCAAGTTCGGTTTTGCCGCTATAATTGGTTCCGCCGTCCAAGTACTCCGCAGAAAACTCCGTGTCCTAACCGAGGCTGAATTGATCATAATTCCCCTCTGTTGCGAAAACATACGCGTTGGCTCCATCAAACTCCACGTTGCTTCCGAACCCCATCACGCCCCACGTTCTCGAATCGGAAAGCCCGCTCTGGTAAATGATTTTTGCGTTGTAAAAAGACAGCGGCCCAAAAACATTAACGGTGTTATCAGCCAACCGAAGCGTAGCATTCGAGATAACCGTCGCCATTTTGATAGAAGACGTAAACTGTCCCAAAACGTCTTTGTTCATGAAATCCAGTTCCGCATCGGAACGCGCCAATAGTTGACGCCCCGACACTTGCGGATTACCCACACAACTGCTGGTCACATTGATACCGGAAACCGCGATGGGAAGTTGAAGGACACCTTCAGCAACGTCGACATTACCCGTGAAAGTTGAAGCACTGCTTGACAGTCTCAGAGTCCCTGCCCCTTTTTTCCCAACCCGGCTGGGTCGTGCGGGTACACCTCCCGCCACCCAAGCGGGGCAATCCTGAATCGGCATCCCGATCGTCACATCCACATTGGTTCCTAGAATGTCAGCAACATCGAAGTAAATCATGCCGCGGCATCCGCAAAGGATGCGACTGTCATTAACCAGAGCTAAATTGTACGCGTTGGTTCCCTTGAATGTTACATTGCCTTCAAAAATGAATGCACCCCAACTGCCGTCTTTTCCGGAATAGACCAATGTCGCATTGTCAAAGGTCAGCGGACCGTAAACATTGGCGGTACCGATCATCTGCGAGAGTGTTCCTCCGGAAACAACGATTTCGATCAATGGCGTGGAGGCTCCTTGACCCATGGCATCCTTCGTCGCGACATTGAGCAGGGCGTTTGTACCGATGAAAAACTGATGGGGGGCCTGCGTATTGCCCCACGCGGAAGTCGTCGGATTAAGCACATGTTTTTGCACAGCAATCATGAGCGTGCCCTCCACAACGCTGACATCCCCTGTGAAATCGCTGTCAGCCGAGGCTAGTGACAACGTTCCCGGTCCCATTTTTCGAAAGCGTGTGTCGATACCGTCCCGATTCGTAACAGGGTTGCTGTGCGCAGTGTTCATGAGAGGGAGTGCAAATGTCACATCCGCTGCAGAGTCGCCGGTGATATCGTCCACCCAAAGTTCGGTCGGCTGGTTTTTCCCCATGACGAACCCGCAGTTTGATCCCAACGAGTTAAATACGTACGGTGTATTCCCTTTAAAAGTGATAGATGCTTGGGCACTTGACTCCTACGGCATAGTGCATGGGTCATGCATTTCTGGTTCAAGCTACGGATTGCACGGATTTCGCGGATGAGCGTTGCTACAGGCATTTAAACCACCAAAGAAAA
>Ga0172375_10004438_pt1 | contig 20717 bp, 17 predicted proteins | sample LakKiv1m_FD_114537 | JGI IMG/M metagenome (GOLD analysis project Ga0172375, IMG submission 114537) | Freshwater microbial communities from Kabuno Bay, South-Kivu, Congo - kab_092012_11.1m | ecosystem: Environmental > Aquatic > Freshwater > Lake | place: Democratic Republic of the Congo...
TCAAAGGTTTTTGATTCGCCCATATAGGTTGTTGTACATTATTAAAATTGCTTTTGACTTTATCCACCCCCGGGGTGTTAAGCGGGACGTATAGGCATCCTTCGGGGGTGTCAGTGTCTGAGGGGAAGCCACCCACGCCCAGATATAAAATATAAATTTTTCCGAAATCCAATAACTCACAGAATTCATTTAAAAATTTTTACAGAATTCAAATCCTGAAAAAATAGATGGCTGGAAAAATAAAATTTCTCTTGACAAGAGTATAATTTTCTGCTAATCTTCAATCATCAGAATTTGTAAGGCTTATCGGATGCCGCGGAATTCCGAAAACGAAAGGGTGGTGCAAGATGGCGGTAAAGAAAAATAGTTTTGAAAAAGGGGTTAAGTTAGTTTGTCACGGCCAGTATTATTATAAAGACAGCGTCAATAAGGGAGTCAAAGAATTTTCCCTGGATGTTTTTTCTCCGTCGCTGGAAATGTTCCGCGAGCACGCTAAAAAATATGTTGGTACCGACGATAAAGGCGTTCAGAAATTTGAAGACCGCTCATTCATTAATGTCCGCGGGCAGTTGAAGCGCCGGTTGCTTCCGGTATTACTGAAAAAGAAATTTCCGGATTTCGCCCGGGTTCGGTTTGTGGTGATTGACGAGATCATTAGTCTTGACGGGTCAGAACTTGACCTCCCCATTACTCTGCGGTCTAAGAAGCAGTTGGCGTTTCAGATCTCCAAAGAGGGGATGCCGCTGAGTGTTGACGACTATGTTGATATTGATGACCTGCGTTCTGATATGCTCGAGTATGTTCAAGACCCGGAAGCGTTTCTCCGTAACAAGGCCAAGAGAGATAAACGCCGGAATGCGGAACGCGAGTTTATGCGGATGAACGGTCTCCAGGAAGGTGAGCTTCCTACGAAACGCGATAATACGCTGAGCCCTTCCGGGATCGAAAGCCTGTAATATCACGGAGGTTCAAGGATGCTTGAAGACGAGCTGACTTATCCGGCAGGGAAGAATACGCTTATCCTGCCTGGGGGTGAGGTAGTTCCCACTGGTTCCCGGGGGCTTTCTCCTTCTGAAATTACTCAACAGATTAAAGAGGCGGTGGGTTTACCCTATCTTGGCCGGGAAGCTGACAAGGTAGGGATGACTTTGCTTGAGGCGGCGCTGTATTCAGCGGCTAAAAAAGCAGCGGATGGGGATGTTGACGCGCTGACAAAGCTTTTAGATCGTTTGATGGGTAAACCAGTTCAGCAAGTTGTACAGGCCACCGGAACGCTCCGGGAGTTTTTGGATGGTATTGCCAGGGCGGAGCCGATAGAGGCGGAGGTAGTCGCTCCGATTGACCAATTATGAGAGAGGCGCTCACGTATCAGCAGGAAGTAGTGTTGAGGAAACTCGCTCAGGTTCTGCCTTTTTATTCTCAACATTGTTTGAAGATAGTGGATAAGGCTGGTTTAATCCGGCCGTTGGTGCTGAATAAGGCCCAAATGTATATCCACGAGAAAGTAGAGGAGCAAAAACGGCGGACGGGAATGGTACGCGCGGTAATATTGAAGGGGCGGCAGCAAGGATGCCTGGATCCTAATACTCGGATTCTAACTTCGGATTTACAGTGGAGGCGGATAAAAGAGATAGGGGTTGGGCAAAGACTTGTCGCGTGTGATGAAAATTCCGTGGGTTTAGGCCGGGGTCAACATCGGAAAATGCGAACAGCAATAGTTGAGAAGAAATGGTATACCCGAAAAATAGCCTATCGTATTACTCTTGACGATGGGCGATCGGTAGTGTGCTCGGGGGATCATAAATGGTTAACCCGAAAATCAGGAGTTGACCCAAGTTGGCGTTCCGTAAACGGGAAGACGCCAGATAGACGGGATGCTTTGAAACAGGGTGATTTGATTCGAGCGATTACAAAAACTTGGGGAGAACCCAGTTTTGATGATGCCTGGTTCGGGGGGATGGTTGATGGAGAAGGGTCATTTGATTATAAAAATCGTACGGGGGCAGATTTATCTATTTCTCAAATAGACGGCTTGATTCTTGAGCGGATGAAGAAACACTGCGTTACCCAGGGTTATGGGGGATGTGTAGTTAGTGATGATGGCCCTCGTAGGTCAAAATTCGGGCTACGGTCAGTTCACGCAATCAGTATTGGCGAAGCGGCGTCGCTTTTCCGGCTTTTTGGGCTATCCCGGCCTACACGTTTTATCGGGCAAGAATGGTGGGTGGGTAAAAAGCTTCCACAAAATTGTTGGCATCGGGTTGAGAAAATTGAGATGTTAGGAGAGCGTAGACTGGTAGATATCCAAACATCCACCGGCACCTATATCGCGGAAGGATTAGTTACCCATAATTGTACGACTTATATTCAGGCCCGGTTCTTTCATAGGACCAATTTCACGGGGAATCTTTCGGCCTATGTGCTTGCCCATCAAGTTGAAAGCACAATTAAGATTTTTAGTATGACTCAGAAGTTCCGGATGAATCTGCCCACTGATCTTCAGCAGCCGTTGGAGAAAGATACCGAACGGGCGATGAGTATGTCCAATGGTTCGGGGTATAGTGTCGGTACCGCTGGGTCAGCCCAGATTGGAAGAGGAATGACAGTGCAACTTTTCCACGGGTCGGAGGTTGCTTTTTATGAGAATGCTGATCAACTTTCGACAGGCCTGATGCAGACAGTTGCAGATGTCGTGGGAACAGAATTGATCTTCGAGAGTACTGCTAACGGCCCGGGGAATTTCTTTTATGATTTGGTGATGGGGGCGATTGCTGGGACTAATGGATTTATGTTAATTTTTATTCCGTGGTATTGGCAAGACGAATACAAAGACCCGATGCCGCTGGCGGAAAAAGATCTTGATGAAAAAGAGCAGAAATATTGGGAAGCGCATAAAAATGATGGGCTTACTCTGCAACATTTGGCTTGGCGGCGAAGAAAGATTGCGTCGTTTGGTGGGCAGGAATGGAAGTTCGTTCAAGAGTACCCGTTCAACCCGGAAGAAGCTTTTGTAAAAGCTGAGGGTAGATTTTTTGATCTTGCTCGTGTGTATGTCGCTAGGGGTAAAAAAGTGGAGCCCGATCCCACCGCTCCGTTGATTATTGGGATTGATCAAGGCCGTACAGGCGACTGGACGTCGATTGCGCGAAGGACAGGAAAAATTTTACATCCTTTTGAACGGATACCTGCGGATGACGGGGCGGAACGTGATATGCGTTTGGCCGGACGGATTGCAAAGATTATTGAAATTGAAAATCCGGATCTTGTTGTACTTGATGTAACTAATGAACACGGGGCGATGGATCGATTGCACGAGTTAGGTTATTCAAAACGCTTAGTAAAGGGCGTGCATTTTGGTGAAAGAGCGATAGACCCTACTCGACATCGAAATATGCGGGTACAAATGCACTGTGATTTTAGAGAATGGTTTTTAGATCCGGATGTGTCTATTCCGGATGACGGAAAATTTTTAGCTCAGGTAGGAGCAATCCCGCAAGAAAAAGAATCAAGCAATAATGTTCTGTATTTGGTTCCTAAAGATGATGTCATAAAGCTATTAAAGTTTTCGCCAAACGATCTAGAAGCAGCGATCCTTACTTTTGCTTACCCGGTCAGGAAAAAAATTCCACTTGACAAACTTCCAAAAAGTGGTAGTGTTGAAAGTACAATGAATTTTAAATCTACACTTAGAAGTTTTCGGAGGTAAGAATGAGTGATGATTTTTTAGAGGTAATGACTTGGCCGTTTTCGGAATTTTTTATGGATGACGATGAAGAAGAGTCGGCGCCGGTCGACACTGGTGTGGTGGATACAGTGGATAGTGTAGAGGAGCAGTCTACTTCTCGTCGATTAGCTAGGTTGTCTAAATATTTTACATCGCCTTCGGGTGTTCTTGATTCACCGACTGGAAGTACGGGGGTTTTTTAATGACAGTAATAGAAGCGGATTTAAAAGAATTCTCTGCTGTTAAAGCTCGTAGAGCCCCGTGGGAAAATCTGTGGGAGCTAATTGCTCGGTATATTTACCAGCGGAAACAAGGCTTTACTACAGTTTCTACTCCCGGCGCTTTTTACGAACATCAGGATGTCTGCGATAATACCGCCGGCCAAGCGATGCACACCGCGGTTTCTGCTATTGATGGGGCCATTTGGAAAAATGGAGCCCGAACTTTTCGAGTGCCTAAACCTCGCCAAGCTCGTGATACTCAGGAGGTAAAAGATTTTTATAAAGAAGTTAACGCTCGGGTGACTGACCAGATGGAGCACGAAAAGGCTGCGTTTGGTACTGCTCGATTGGAGGCGTTGGCCGAAGTTGTGTCTTTTGGTACTGATGCTATTGGGGTTTTTAAGGCCAAACCGGGGGAGAAGCATAAAGTTGAGTACCGGGCCTTGCCGCTGAAAAATTTATATGTAGTTGAGGATGCTCGTGGCCGGGTGGTAAAAGAGTTTTATGAATTTGAGTTTAATGCGTTTCAGTTAAGAGATGAGTATGGCGAAGCAGCGCTTACTGATAAGGTTAAAAAGTTGCTTGAGAAAGACGATTATGAAACTAAGCTAAAAGTTCTTTGGGTTGTTAAACCTCGGGCTGATGTGAAAGATAATACTCTAGGCCCGGAAAAATATTCTTATGAGTCAGTCCATATTCTTGAAGAGGATAAGGCGGTTGTTCGGAGAGCTGGGTTTAATGGCAATCCAATTATTGTGAGCCGCTTGTATAAAAACGAGGGTGAGGAGTATGGTCGGGGAATGGGGACGAACGCGCTTTCCCCAACCATTGAGCTTAATGGTGTTGTAGAGCTTCTTACTCAAGGCGGTGAACTGACTGTTTTTCCTTCGTGGTATGTTTTAGACGATGGGACGTTTGGTAACGGCACGATTGATCGTTCGGCTGGAAAAGTTATCCCTATTGACGTAACGTCGTCTAAGATTACTGGTATGGCGCCTATTGGCCCGATTGGTAATGTGGGGTCATTAACTCCGTTGGTAAGCTTAATTGAATGGTTGACTACTGAGATCAACGCGCATTTTCTTGTTGATAAACTTACTGACTTGAATAATAAAACCCGAATGACTTTGGGTGAGGCTCAAATCCGAAACGAACTAAGTTCAGATTTGAAGGGGGCTATTTTTGGTCGTCAGATAGATGAAAAGCTTATCCCTGTTATTCGGCGTACTCTTAGCATTCTGGAGGAAGAAGGTGAACTTGGGGTAGAGCCGGGGTCTCCGGAATATATTAAGTTAACGGCGAATGGCCGGACGCCTTTAGTGATTCCGGATGAATTAATAGAATTACGTGATGCCGGAGTAGAGATATACCCGATTGAGTTTATTTCTCCTGCTGCTCGAATTCTTCGATCGGAAGAAGTTCGAGGATTGATTTCGCTATGGCAATTCGCGGCGGGGTTTTCCGGAGTAAAACCAGAGTTGTTGCTTTGGTTGGATGATGAAGCGACAATGCCGTTGGTGAGAGATCTTTACGGCGCTCCGGATAACGCGATTGTATCGAGAGAGGAATTTTTAAAAAGGTTGAAATCGTATAACGACGCTCAGGCAATGAGGTATCAGTTACAAGCAGCACAGGTAGGCGCGGATGTCGAGGCTAAGAAAGCATCTGCTAATCAACAAAATGCCCAGGCCCAAGCCACTACTGGCGGGATGAATGGGATGATTAACAACGGAGCTCTCGGTTATCCCGAGATGGTAATGTAAAATGGATGGTAAAACAGAGCAACAGTCTCCCGACGAAGTTGCGAGACAGGCAGCAGAAACACAGAAGAAAATTGAGGCGAGGAGGAAAAAAGCAGAAGCATATAAGATAGCAGTCAATAGCGCAACGACTGACGCCAATGTACGTTTGCTTTTGCAGATGTTACGAGAGATTTGTAGTTACGACGCGCCGGTTCAGGTTGTGGGGGCTAATGGGGAAATCCTGATTAGCTCCACTGTTTTTAACGTAGGACGAGAAGCGGTTTATCACGATATACGGAAAATGATGTCCGTAGAGACTAAAAACGCTGTTGAAAGGAGCGAATAATGTTTGGATTATTGGAGGGGTTGAAATTATTTTTTCCGCTTATGTCTTTTATGATGTTTGACACTGCTCCGGCTCCTGCGGCGATTACGGTTGAGAGTTTGGGAGCAGTACAAGGCGACGCGTTTAGGGCGCTCTTACCCGCGGAGATTCAAGCTAAACCTTATGCTAAAGAAATTAATACTTTTGGTGATTTGGTTAAAAAGCTTGATGGGGCTACGACTTTGTTAGGCCAAAGAACTTTACCCGACGCAAATACACCAGAGGATAAGTGGGGGGAGTTTCATTCTAAGTTCCGTCCTGAGTCTCCGGAAAAATACGAAGTTGGTACAATCGAGGGAGTAACTCCGGAGTACGTCCAGAAGGCTGGACCGATCGTAAAGATTGTGCAAAATCTTTTGCATAAAGCCGGGGCTAGTCTATATCAGGCAAAACAAATTCTTCCCGGGATTTTAAAAGCATTATTTACCGCGGAGACAAGGCATTCGCAATTAAAGGATCAGTCTTTTGCTAAACTTGCAGGGGATCTGTTTGGTGATAAGAAAGATTCGGTTATTCAAAATGGTAAGACGTTTTTGGCCGCGCATTTACCTGAGAATATTCGTCCGTTGTTAGAATCATTTGATGAAAAACAGTTGACCGTTGTTTTAGCGGCTACGGATGCTTTGGCTAAGAAATTTACAGGCGAAGATCCTTTTCGTGGTTCGGGTGGAGGCGGGGGCGGCGGGCAAGAGACTAAAGAGACTTTGGTTGCTCAGATGCAGGAGATAATGAAAAATCCGGCGTATAGTGATCCGTTTAAAGATCGGGTTAAGCATAAAGAATTGAATGATAGAATGGAGGTTATTCGTGGCAAGTTAAAAACTCTTCAAGGTGCTGGATAAAAAAGTTCTTGACAAGAAATATTTTTTATGTTAGTGTTCTTTTGTCAGCGACATTTAAGTAATCGTCCGGGAAACAAAGCCGGGGATCGATGAAAAATAACTGGCGTACTCAAGCGGGAAACGTCCGGGAAACAAAGCCGGGGATCGTAACTCGTAAGGGCGGTGAAAATTAATTAACTAAGGAGGAAGTTATGAGTTATGATACAGTTCAAATAACGGAGTTCAATGCGGCGCTCGATGTTCAAGAGCAGCAGATGACTTCCCGCCTTTTGCCCTACGCAGTTAGGAAACCTGTTGCTGGCGATGATTATGCTTATGATGGGTTAACTGAAGTTCAGGCGTACCACGCGAATGGGCGCAATCCGGATATTCAGCCGGTGGAAGCGCAGTTTACTCGCAGAAAGATGTCGAGAGACCGCGTAGTTGTAACCTTATTGGTCGACAATAAGGATATCCGTGGAATGTTAACGGATCCTCAGAGCGAGCTTGCCAGTTTGTGTATTGCTGCCGTTGAGAGGGAAACTGATCGCGTTATCTATGACGCGCTGTTCGCCACAGTTTATACAGGCCGAAATTTTGCGACGAGTGTTTCTTATTCGTCCGATGGGGTTGCTAGTGTGGATGCGACTGCCGGGTTCACCTATGAAAAATTGTTAGAGATCCGTCAGAATTTTATTGACGCCGAAGTCGGCAATCAGGGTCAGGTTGCGATTGCCATAGGAATTTCTGGCGACGAGCATACTGATTTGATGAGTGAAGTTGAGCTCACCAGCGGGGATTATACGTCTCAGTATGTAATTGCAAAAGGTATAATCACTAACGCTATGGGTATGGATTTGGTTGCCTTTGGCGCGGGTTCAAACATTACCGATCCGATTCTCGAGACGGTTTCAGGGGAGAGAATTTCGTTTGCTCTTTCCGCCCGTGGAGTAGCGTTAGGTATTTCTCTTGAAAGAAAGGTAGAGGTTAAGGACTACCCGACTAAGATCGAAACCAGCATCATCAACGTAATTAAGGAACTTGGCGCCGTGCGTACTGCCGGTGTAAGGGTTCAGAGATTACGTTTAACCCCGTAAGGAGAAAGGAGATAAAATGGCTGCTTATAATGATATGGTAACACAAAATGCGTCAGATAAGAAAGCCGATGTGGACATCTCTGCTCGTTCCGTCGGGGCTCCGGTGAAGAAATTGTTCTTCTCTTTTGAGAAGGCTGCGGCTGATATCAATGCGTCGGTTTGGCGTATTGGCCGTATATCACCTTTCGCCAGGATCGTGGGCATTAAAATTGCTTGCGACGCGATATCCAGTCTTACCGATTTGGATATCGGGTTCTATAAGCCGTTGAGTATTGATGGCAATGTGATTGATAAAGACTGTCTTAAAGACGGCCTGAATCCTTCGTCAGGTATTGCTACTCTGACAGAAGAGTATGCTCCAGATCCGGCTAACGTCGGAAAAGAAGCATATCTGATCGCGGGGGTCACAGCGGCAAACGCCCGGAAATATGGGGCTTTTGACGTAGCGCTAACCGGGAATACCGCCGGTACTGATACAGGTAGTATTGCGGGTATTCTTGAGTATGTAGAATAAGAAAGAGAGGGATAGGTTATGAGCGCTCCAGTTTCTGCTGAAGAAGTTTGTAACCTATCCCTTGATTTATTACGGCATAGTATTCTTATCACTAGTTTAGAAACGCCTACCACCGATGAAGAAAGTCTTGGCGCACGTTGGTATGATGCGTTGCGCCGAGCAGTTCTTAGAATGTTCCCGTGGAACTTTGCCCGGAAACGTATTACTCTCCCCCGTATTACCACCGCTCCGGAATTTGAATACGAAGACGCATATCAGCTTCCCAATGATTATGTTGGGTATGTTTTTGTTGGTGATGATCCGGTAAATAACCCTATTACTGATTTTTTAATTGAGGGTAAGCAACTTTTAATTAATAATGACGGGGCTGCGTCTCTTGATTTTTGCTACATTTATGATATTCAAGATGTAGTTAAATTTGATCCGATTTTCTTAATGCTTTTGGTTGCAGAATTGGCGTTAATGTTCGGCAATTCTTTGACTGGACTAAACAAGAGTATTGCGGGTATGGAGAAATTTCGGGATCGCTGGGAGGCTAAGGCTCGGGTTAAGAATGGCCACGAAAATCCGCCCCGGGTTCGATTTGAAAGTCCGTTGAAAACTTTACGGCATAGCGGGCGTAATGCTTCTTCGTTTGACGGTCAGCACCTTTTATCTTAATGGGGATAAATTTTTATCAAAATAATTTTTCGTCAGGAGAACTGTCGCCCGGAGTTTGGGGGAGGGTAGATAGGCCTTTTTATAAAAATGGACTAGAGATTTGCCGGAATTTCACTCCTTTGTTAACCGGAGGTTGTCGCTTTTCTCCAGGAACTGAGTTTAGTGTTCACACACGGTTAAATCAGTCCGCCTGGGGCGTTCCTTTTCGTTTTAACATAGAACAGGCGTATTCTTTGGAATTTACGGATTATAAAATCCGTATTCATCACGATGGTGGGGTTTCTTTAGAAACAGCTAAGGCTATTACAGGGCTAACGGCCGCTAGTCCGGGGGTATTTACCAGTAATTCTCACGGATTTACGTCGGGGGACGAAGTTTATCTTGATGGTTTAGTCGGGCCTACTTCACTCAATAAGCAATTCTATTTAGTTGTTTATATTAATGCGAATACTTTTTCTCTTACTGATGTAGATGGAAATGCTATTAATACTGCGGCTTTAACCGCGTATTCTTCTGGGGGGACCGCGGCTCGGGTGTATGAAATTACTTCTCCATACACTGCTGCTGAAAGCGCGCGGATTAAATATTGTGGGACAGCGGATATAATGTATCTTTTTCATCCCGATCACGAACCTCGGATTCTTATTCGGGCTGGGGCTACATCTTGGTCTATCGCCACCTATACTCGGTATTCTTCTCAATGGACTATTTCAGGAATCACAAAGGCCAGTCCAGGGGTTATCACAACCACAGCAGATCACGGATTAGTTACTGGTGATAGAATTTATCTTTCTCAAATTGTAGGGATGACCGAGTTGAATCAAACCGAATTTTTAGTTGAGTATATTAGCGCCACTACTTTTTCGTTAAAAACTTTAGCAGGGGCCGCGGTTAACACTAGTGCTTACACTACGTATGCGTCTGGTGGAAAAGTTGCGATAGTCCGGGATGTGGGGTTGTCGATTACTGGTGTTACAAAAGCCAATCCAGGGGTTGTCACTATTGCTGGCCACGGGTTGTTAACGGGTGATAAAATTTATATCGACAGTATTGTTGGAATGACAGAGTTGAATAGTGGGTTTTATTGGGTTAAAAAAATCGATGCCAATACGTTTTCATTGACTAATGAAATTGGAACTGATCTTGATACTACATCGTATACTACTTGGTCTTCGGGTGGTAAAGTTTATTTGATTCGAGGGTTGTTTACTAAAATCGGGGACTTTCCGGGGGCCGGTGGCTTCTATGGCGGTCGGATGGTTGCCGGTGGAACAGATAACGATCCAGATGTTTTTTGGTTGTCTCGAGGTCCGAATTCTGATACCGGTGAATCTCAGTACGATGACTTTTCTATTGGAACAAATAATTCAGACGGGATGGTTTTTGTTTTATCTTCCCAAAATCTTCAGGCGCATAGAATTTATTGGTTTAGCGGTACTCCCGGATTTATGGTTATAGGAGCTTCTAGTGGCGTGTATAAGGTAAATGGTGGTTCCGACGGTAGTGCTATTACTCCAACGTCTATATATAGTTTTCCGGTATCGAGTGTTGGGGTGATGGATATGATGCCGCTTTTGATCGACAATAATACTTATTATATAGAGGAAGGTGGCAGGACTATCCGTAGTTTTGGGTATAGTCTTTTAGAAGATAATTATAAAGCTTTTGATAAGAATATTCTTGCGGAGGACATAACTTATGGTGGCATTACCCAAATAGCGTATGCGAAAGGCCGACCGAATATCATTTACGCGGTTCGTGCTGATGGAGTTTTATTGACGTGTACTATTTTAGAGTCTGATGATGTCGCGGGCTGGGCGCGAAGGTATTTAGGCGGGGATGGACAAGTTTTAAGTGTTGTGACAGAACCGCAAGTTTCTGGGATTGACCGAATTGGTCTTTTTGTAGAACGGACAATTGATGGCGCTACCCGCAGGTATGTGGAATATATCTCCGACGACCCACAAATTCCTGATTTTTCGGATTATTTTACTGGGGAGGATAATGAGAATGCTGATCGAGAAAAGTTTGAAAAGATAATGTTCGAACTTCAGAAACAATTTGTTCGATTAGATAGCGCTTTAATTCGAGATACTACACAGGCTACTACTTTAACTCTCGGGGCGGTTTCTGGGGATAGTGTTACTGCGACAGCTGGGGTGGCGGCTTTTTCTGCCGCGGATGTGGGTCAGTTTATTTTTGCAAAGTTTATCGATGGGACGGAAACCGGTATTGCTGAGATAATCGGGTATACTTCTACTACGGTTGTTACTGTTAAAATCTTAGAGACTTTTTCGGCTACTACTTTTGCGTCGGGTGGGTGGTACCTAACAGATCAGACTATTACAGGTCTTGGGCATTTGGAGGGGGAAACGCTAGGTGTTGTAACGGACGGCGGGTTACATTCGGATGTTGTGGTTGCGGATGGGGCGGTTACATTGGATTATTCAGCTCGTTATGTTATTTTGGGGAAACGATATTCTGGGATTGGGCGTACAGTTGATTTTGAGATAGCTGGGTTATCTACTACGGCTCAAGCCCGGAGGAAAACTGTTGAAAAAGCTTTTGTAAAGCTTCGGAATTCTTTGGGCGGAAAGTTTGGGACCAACGTAAAAGGGCTTTACAATTTGACGGAATTGATGTATCGTAAAGCTGGTAGTAGTTATTATGATCGGCCTCCAGTATTAGTAACAGGTTTGAAAGATGTTCCACTGAAAGATGGGTATTCAAATGAGAAGCATTTTTATTTTTTGCAGGATGAGCCGTTTCCGTTAGAGGTATTGTCGATAATTCCGTCAATTGATGTGGGGGAGGAAGAATAATGGCGAGTATTTGGGGGAAGTCATTACAAGCAGGGGCATTGGGATTGAGCGGTATTTCGTCGGCTATTTCTGGATTCCAAAATGCATCTCTCTTGGAGGAACAGGGCGTGCTTACCAAAGACGATTATTACCGGCAAGCAGCTTTAGTAAAAGAAGAGGGGTTCCGTACTCGGTCAAAGCAAACAATGGAGTATATTTCTTCGGGGGTTGAGATTGTTGGCACTCCGCAATTAGTTTTGAAAGAAACTTTATCGAAGTCTTTTGCAAAAGCTAATTCTCTTGAAGTAACTGGTAGAAATTATGAACGGTTGTATAATAAAAAGGCAAAGCAGTCTGAATCGGAGGGGATGACTTCGCTCATTAGTAGTATTGTAATGGGCGGGGCCCTGTTTATTTAATGGCTAAAGGTAAGATAACACCATACGATCCAGGTAATTTTTCACCTTCGGCTACTGGAGTGCCGGGGGAGGATAGGTCGGGTCAGATTTTAGCTCAAGGAATTAATGCTATTGGTGTGGCGATTGCTAAACGTGAAGATACCACAAGTACTCTTGAGGCTATGGACCAATTTGGGTCTTTTGATTTAGCTTATCAGCAGCAGAAGTTGGATCTTCAACGGCAGTTCAAAGATGATCCGGCAAAATACCCGACAGCGGTAAAGGAGTTGTCCCAGAAACTTTCTGACCAGTTTAGCCAGGGTATGTCCGGGGATGCGGTTAAGAAATTTAGGCAAATGACATCGTCTTCGTTAGCCCAAGATGCCGGGAATTTAGCGAAGTGGTCTTTTCAGCGAGATAATGAGATTCAAGTCGGCCGGATTAGTAGTATTAAGCAGAATTTGGCTATTAAAGCGTCTACAATTAATTCAGCAGAAGGTTTACAGAGTCTTAAACAAGATTTTATCGCTGCGAGTGCAGAAGCTACTAAATTGATAGATAAAGAGGCGGATACTAAGCTCACTCAAACATATTGGGAACTGGCTAAAAAACAGGCTATGGCGGCGCAGGTATTTTCCCGCCCGATGAAAGTAATGCGGGATTTGGAGGGCGGGGCGTATGATAGTATACTGGACGCTGACGAACGCCTTACTTGGAAAGGTAAAGCTCGGGATGCAATTTACAATCGGGCAGAAGATGATCAATTCCGGACTATGTTTATGGCGCAGGGTAAACTTCTTGACTATCAAAACGGAATTGAAGACGGATCAGTTTCGATTGCTGATTTGATTACCGAACGTGACGCGATGGTGGCCAATAAATATAAAGTTGATGCGTTGGGTAAACCGGTTATAGATCCAAATTACATTAAAGGTTTAGACAATCAAATCGATATGGTTATGTACGCTAATCAGCGTCTTCCGGCTAATAAAGAAGCTCGGAAAGAAGCTTTAGCGAAGTTTGATACGGATTGGGAAGAGTATTTAATGGAAAAGAAGCAAACCGGGCAAGGACCGTCTGAAAAGGATGTTGCTAAAGAGCTTGAGATCTATGCTAATCTTTCGTCGCTGTATCAGACGGGAGTAATTACAAAATCCGACTTTGATCAGAAAGCGGCGATTATGCGGACAAAACTCGCTTTGAGACAAGGGCAAGTCCCTCGGGTTAAATCTTTTAGTGAAGTGGTCGATCAAGCGGGAACGGTTCCGACTTTGTGGTGGCGACGGCCAGGAAATGATGTAGTGTCGTTAGGGTATCAGATGATTAAGGATTATGTAGATAAAGCCTACCCGGAATTAGAAGCGGAAGGTAGGCGAGATATTAAAGCTCAAATGCTTTCTTCCTACCATCAAAAAATTCAACAAGTTCCGGAAGAGCAATTAAAGGCTCTTCAGACAGAAAATGATAGGAGGAATTTTGCTCGCCAGTTTATTGTTGGGATGCCAAATAATGAAGGTCGTGCGACTGGTGGGATACTGGCGGCTAGTGTATCTTATACAGATAATAATATCCAACGTACTTTTCAAGTTGGTGATACTTTTACCAAAAACGGGGCCACGAAGGTTTTTGCCGGGAAGGATTTGGAGACCGGTAAACCAATGTGGAAGTTGGCTCCGGATTCGTTGGATAAAATAGTTGTAATTAAAAACCGGAAGTTTAGAGTCGCCGGTTTGAATGCCAATGGTGACTTTATGTTGAAGGAAGTCAAAGATGGCGAATAATACAGAAGAATTAATCTCAATGTCTGATGCGGAAGCTCAGGCTCCGGTTCAAGATGGCCTTATTTCAATGAACGAGGTAGAGACTGGCACGCCAGATGCTCCGGCTATTAAAGCTATCCCTGAAGAGTATAAGGGTCAGTTTCTTTTGGAGTTTGGGTCGGCTTTTCAAAAGGCTATGGAAGACTCGACTAAGAAAGGACTTGAAGAACTTGGATACGCCGGCAAGAGGGTATACGCCGGGGCAGGTGCCGCGGCAGCGAATATCAATCACGTGCTAGGGTATATTACGGGGTTGAATAGCTTCAAGAAATATCGAGATTTTGTGCAAGGCGGGATCGATTATCAGCAACAAGTTCTTGCAGAAAAACAGGAACCTAATCTTTTTGAGCGATCGTTTTACGGTCTTGCGGATAGTATAGGGTATTTGGCTCCTACGATTCCAATAGATGTAATTACTGGCGGGGCGACAAAAGTGGCGCTTGCGGGCCGGATTCTGCCTAAAATAGAGGGTTTATTAGCCCGGATGCCTAATTTTGTTCTTGGCTCCGGTTGGCGGGGTATGGTCGAGGGTATTGAGGCTTCTGGTGATAGCCTCCCGGAGAAAGTCGTTGGGGGTATTGTAGGGGCGGGGGAAACAATGGCGGTTAATACTCTTTATGCTAATGCCGGGGTTGGGCTAAAGGGGATTGGTAAAATGGCGTCTCTTGGCGCAGCTAACGCGTTTTACAATGCCGCGAAAGAGGGCCGGGTCCCTACTGCGAAAGAGTTAATTGACCAAACTACTCAGGCTGGGTTATTGGGTGTGGTGTTTACTATGCTACCACACTTGGTTGAGGGTAGTAAGATTGCGGTGGAAAAAGAGGCGTTAAGTAAGTATTCAAAGAAATTTGAGAGGACTATGGGTGATAGAACTTCTGACCCAACTAAACTTCATAAACTTGCTACTGACCTTCTTACTGATGAAGCTATTCGTCCAGAAATTCGAGAGTCTCTCGCCCAGCCTTTTCTTGATTTGATTGACCAGCGCGGGGGTATTGCGGACCCGGATTTTATGTTGGGAATGTGGAAAGATAGGTCTAAATTACGGATGTCTCGTGAGACGATGGAACGGAATATCGAGAATGTCGCGGGTAAAGACGCTGGGATGGTGAAATTAGAGACTACGGAGAAGATTAAGGAAAATGAAACTTTTCATCGTCGGTGGCAAACGGAGATTAATAATCAGATTGAGGTAGAGTTTACCGCCCGCGGGATTAAACCCAATAGTAAAGAATCGACGGCTACAATGGCTTATGGGGAAGGCCGGGTCACTGAAGCGTCTCTTCAAGTAGATTTTCCGGGTAAGTGGCAAAACATCAAAAAAGCAGCCGAGTTTTCCCGTCAGGTTTATGATGATACATTGAAAGCGGTTAACTTGGTTCGGGAGAGATATGGTTACGAGCCTATTGCTAAACGTGAAGATTATTTTAGGCATTTTCAAGAAATTAACGTTGCGTCTCAACTTTTTGGCCATTTTCTTGGGGGCGAGAAACCTCCGACTTCTATCGCCGGGGTAGTTAACCGGGCTAAATATGGGAAGCCTTTTACGTCCACCGAATTACAACGGCTTGGGGGAGAATTTAAAGAAGACGCGGTTCTCGCCCTTCAGAATTATGTAAAATCTGTTGGCCCACAATTATTTCATTTAGATAGCGTACAAAGGGTGAGAACATTAGAGCGATATATTCGTGCACAAGCCTTAGTTAACGAAGCAAAGATTAAGGAAGGACAGGTCGTTGCCGGGATTGATTTGAGTAACTTTACTGAAAAGCTTTCTACCTACGCCGATCTTCTTGCAGGGCAGCCGACATTACTTACTCAAACGGTTAACCGTTGGTTTGATCGACCGGTAGTTGCGGGAATTCGCGCGCTTCAAAGAAATGTCGTTTTGAATATGATAGGTTCGAATATATCAGCTGCATTTATGAACTTTTTACCAGTAGCTCAACAAATAGCGACGACTAATCCAAAAGCAATTGCTAGGGGTTGGGTTACTTCTGTGCTTCATCTTCAAAGAGAAGTGCCTTTTGAATTAGATGGTGTTCGGAGTGAATTTTATGATCGACGTTATCCAAAAGGTTTTCTCCCGGCTAATTGGCAGGAGAATGTGGCGGATAAAGGGTTTATTCTTCCGAATGTCGCCGACAGGATGACGGTGCAAGCTTTAATCGCGGGAAAGTTTTATGAGAATAGGGAAAAGGGGATGGACCCAAAAGCCGCGATGAAGGCAGCTGATAATTATGCTGTCCGGATTGTGACAGATAGGTCAACGGGACAAGTTCCGTCGATTATGACTGAACCGGATTTGAAATTGATTTCAGCTTTTCAAGTTGAGATTAATAATCTTTGGTCGTGGCTTGCTCACGATATTCCGATAGAATCTAAAGGCAAATTTTTAGGCATCGCTGGCCGTATTACCGCGTTTGCGTTAGCATCGAATGTAATTAATAATGTGTATGAAAAAATGATGGGACGACGACCACAACTAGATTTTTTATATATTTTAGGTACGTTAGCGGGGGCGACTAAATCTGGTAAGGATAGAGGGTTTCTTGATCGCGTGATTCCGGCGGGAAAGGATTTAATAGGTAACATCCCATTTGGCAACCTTTTTGTGCAAGGCGGCAGGTTTCCGATAGCTGCGGCATTGCCAGATATGAATGTGGTTTTGGAGGATCCTGAGCACAGGGCGTTATCTGAATTTATGAAACCTCTTTATTATGGGTTGCCTTTTGGCGGGGGCGGTCAGGCTCGTAAAACTATTGAAGGTTTACAGGCGTGGGGCCGGGGTTATGTTGCCACACCGTCGCAAAATATCCGGTACGAGATTCAGAAAGATTTTTATAATTTCGTTCGGGCGTTTTTGTTTGGTAAAAATGCTTTCCCGGAAGCGGTGAAGTATTGGAATGAGCCTAAATCAGAGAGGTAGTTGTGCTTGACAAAATGAGATTTTATGGTAAGGTAAAATCAAGGAGGAAGGTATGAAAAAGTGGGTGTTTTTATTGATTTTAAGTGGGTTTTTATTAGGCCCGATTTTTCCGGGTCCTTTAGCTCCGGCGTTAGCCACAGTAACCGATACATATACTCCAGTTCAGCTAACTGGCGACGGAAGCGATACAACTTTTGATTTTGATTTTAAGATTTTTAATAATACGGATTTGGTTGTGGCTACCGTTGACCCGGATACTCTTGTGGCAACGGAGCAAGTTTTGGGAACTGATTATACGGTTTCTATAAATACGTCTACCGCGGGGGGAACAGTAACTTTTGTTTCGGCTCCGGATGATGGGGATTATGTATCTATTCGTCGAAATATGCCGGTTACTCAAACCACAGATATTCCTTCTGGCGGGCTTTTCCGGGAAAGACAAATTGAGAATGCTTTAGACAAACAAACTTTAGTTTCTCAGCAGTTAAAAGAATTTCAGGATCGGTCGATTTCTCAAAGTCTTTATGCTACGGCTATTGCGGATTTAAAACTCCCGCTTCCGTCAGCGGGGAAGGGGCTTAAATGGAATGACGCAGCTGATGGACTTGAAAATTCTGATACTGCTATTGATGATGTTATCGATGCAGCTGCGGCTTCAGCGGCTTCAGCGGCTTCCAGTGCTTCAACCGCGACTACTCAGGCGGGATTGGCGACCACAGCTAAAAATGCCGCGGTAGTAGCGCAGGGGTTGGCGGAAACGGCCAAGACGAACGCCGAATCGGCCCAAATTGCTGCTGAGTCCGCTAGGGATTTGGCTCAAACGTATGCCGGAACTGCTACTACCCAGGCTGGCATTGCGACCACTCAGGCCGGGCTTGCGTCAGGCTATAAAGATACTGCTACTACCCAGGCTGGCATTGCGACCACTCAGGCCGGGCTTGCGTCAGGCTATAAAGATACTGCTACTACCCAGGCTGGCATTGCGACCACTCAGGCCGGATTGGCTACGACCGCCAAGAACGACGCAGTTACAGCTCAAGGTTTAGCAGAAACAGCCAGGGATACGGCGCAGAACTATGCTTCTGCTCTTAAATCTACCTCAACCTCAAGTCTTGCGATTGGCACTGGATCAAAGACTTTTACCACTCAATCCGGTAAACAGTTTGCGGCTGGACAATATGTAATTGCTGTCTCTGATGCGAATTCTGCGAACTATATGCACGGTCAGGTAACAAGTTATTCGGGAACATCTTTAGTTGTTGAAGTTAGTAATACTGGCGGGAGTGGCACTTTAGCCGACTGGACGATTTCAGTTTCGGGTAGCAGAGGGACGCAAGGCCCAACGGGTTCTATTCCGGTCGCCGCGGGGGCAGGTACTGTTGACGCAATTACTGCCGACTTTACTCCTGATGTAGCTCTTGCTGACTTGACTTTAGTCGCTGTAGTTGCTTCCGGAGCTAATACCTCAACTACACCGACTTTTGCGCCAGATGGATTGACTGCTCACACGATTGTTAAAAAAGGTGGATCTGTTTTAGCAGTTGGCGACATATCTGCGTCTGGTTTTGTTATGATTTTAGAATACAACTTGGCCAACACACGATGGGAACTATTAAATCCGGCAAATGTTGTTTCCGCCGACGGCACAGTCAACCCCACCAACCTACTCTCTAATGGCGACTTTGAGGCTTGGAGTGCAGGGATAAGTGGTGATGGCTGGCTTTCTTCTACTGTTCTCGTAGCTAACTTTGACGGAACAGACGCAGCAACAGCCTTTACCAGCAACAGGACAAGCAGCGACATTCGCAGGAACGGCTCAGTTAGATACAGCACAGAAGAAGTTTGGGTCAGCGAGTCTTTTGTTGGATGGGAATAGTGATTATATAACTTTTCCCGATAATGCAAGTTGGGATTTTGGAACGGGGGACTTTACGATAGATTTCTGGGTAAGAATAGCAAATGTATCAACACATCAAGGATTTATTGGTCATACTGGAGACTTCGCTGGAGATTATGGATGGTGGATGTATTATAATAAAGATGACTTCAGTTTGCATTTTACCTACTCCACAGATGGAACTGCTCTAGCTGAAATTTTAGCAAGTGATTGTGAACTTTCAGTAGACACTTGGTATCATATCGCAGTTACAAGAAATGGGGTTAATGGAAAAATATTTGTAAATGGAGTTCAAAAAGGACTTACTAAAGATATGGGGTCAGCAAGTATATTTTCCCCTTCGGTAACTTTAAGAGTTGGCTATGATTATTATGATAATTTATATACTAACGGCTACATCGACGAACTCCATATCTACAAGGGCGTAGCCAAATACACCGCAAACTTCACCCCAGAAACGGCAGCCTATACGACAGATGATTGGAACGCTCCTGATGGGTGGGCAATGAATGGGGCTTCTGCAACAGTAGCAAGAGAAGCAACGATTGTTAAGGTTGATACTTATTCCGCAGCCGTTACCAGAAATGGAACGAATTGTTATCTTGCTCCACTTACCTACGCTACTCCCCCAAAAGGATATTTGTATTATAGGGGAAGAACTGTTACTGCTGGTTGTTTTGTTTATGCCACAGTTGCAAACAGGGCAAGGATAGTTATACAAGATGGAGTGTCAGCATCAGTAAATTCTTCTTATCACACAGGCGATTCTACTTGGCAATGGTTAACAGTTACAGCTACCCTTCCTTCAAACTCAACTCAATTATATATGGCTTGTGAGGTAAATACAGGCAATACTACCGCCTACTTCGACGGTGCTATGTTAGTAGAAGGCTCAAGTGCGTTTGCGTTCAGTCCGAAGCCAGCAGAGGAAGGAGTGTGGGCAGATTATTCTGCAACTTCTACGATAGTTGGATGGAGTTCGTTTAGTACAAAAGCAATTTACACCAAGAAAATAGGCAAGATGGTGTTTGTAACTTTTGTTTTATCTGGAACAAGTAATGCCACAAATGCAACATTTACAGTTCCCTATACTTCCAGCAACACCATAGTTACCTTTTTCTCTACTTCTCACCTTATAGATAATGGTAGTCCTGTTAATACAGGCGCAAACGGAACTCTCTCTAATAACACTGCTACTGTAACCTTATATAAAGATGGTTATTCAGGTGCTTGGACAAATGCTAATAACAAACAAGTTACAGGACAATTTTTCTATGAAGCAGCATAAGGAGATTAACTATGAAATATTACAGAATGAAACTCGGTATTATGAAAGACGAACAAGGCAACAGATACAAACCCACTCTCAAGGTCGGGGAAAAAGAAGAAGAAAAGGAAATACCTATTGAATACATAATGAGAGATGAGGACAAAGCTTTAATCCCCTGTAACGAAGCCAACGCTGATTATGTAGCGTTCCTTAACGACAAAGACAAGGCAGTAGAGGACTTTGACTACGAGAAAGAGAAAGCAAGGCAACTAAAAGCGGCGGAAGAAAAGGAAACGGACTATGCAGAGCCAGATGAGGAACGGATAAAAGCGAGGGAAGAATAGAGCGGTAAGTACAGCATTAAGCAACAACGATATACTTGCAGGAATGTTCTGCGTAATAGTTTATGACGGAACTAACTTTGTACTGATGAACCCA
>Ga0172375_10004439_pt1 | contig 20717 bp, 18 predicted proteins | sample LakKiv1m_FD_114537 | JGI IMG/M metagenome (GOLD analysis project Ga0172375, IMG submission 114537) | Freshwater microbial communities from Kabuno Bay, South-Kivu, Congo - kab_092012_11.1m | ecosystem: Environmental > Aquatic > Freshwater > Lake | place: Democratic Republic of the Congo...
ACTCCGTCCGTAATATGAATTCCTCCTCCATTACCAATATCAAGGGTGTTGACCGGTGTTGTTGTCCCGATTCCCACATTTCCTCCATTTTTAATGGTCATGGCAGTTGTATTGGTTGGGGCAAAGATGAGATCTCCGGTTGTTGCATCTCCTAATTGCAAAGGATTCATGGCAGTTGCACCAATAGTCCTGGTTGTTCCTGCTGCGCTTCCCAAAGAAAATGTTCCGGCAATAGAGGCAGTGGGAATTCCTGAAGCAACATTCAAAACTGCAAATTTAGCAGAGGCAGTTGATACTCCCCCGACCAAAAGATCCAAAGTATTGCTGTTTGGTTTTAATATTCCGTTGGTTGAATCAAGAGTCCAGTTGGATGATCCTGAACTTCCCCCAGGACAAACTCCCCAGGTGGGGGCAGATCCTCCGGAGATAAGACAAAGACCTGCTGTATTTGTTGTTGCTCCTGCCACTTGCCCTGTTGATACAGTTGTATATAGTATGTTATTGCTTGCATTAAAGTCTGAGAGAGTAATCGTATCGTTAACTGTTAAATCAGTTAGTTCAGGGGATGTTCCGAAGACTAATGCCCCTGTTCCAGTTTCATCAGTTATAGCTCCGGCAATTCCTGCAGATGTAGTTAAACCGGTTATAGGATTTGCTCCATTGCCCAAAAGAATTCCTGTAAGAGTTGTTGCACCTGTTCCTCCATATGGAACGCCAATTGTTGTTCCATTCCAGACGCCAGTTGTAACTGTGCCAAGTTTGGTAATTGCAGTTCCATCCCAGACGCCTGAAGTAATTGTTCCGACCGTGTTGATGGAGCTAAGATTTCCTGTGGTAATAAAGGTTCCGGTGGTATCAGGTAAAGTCAAGACATCGGCTGCGCCTGAAATGCTGCCGGCAGCAACTTTTACTCTTCCTCCTGTTGTACCGTTAAACCATAAAGCTTTTCCTGTAGTTCCTGTTTCTGTAAAAGCGCTTCCTGTTGTAACATCTCCAACTGCTGTTAATCCTCCCACAGCTTTCCAGATTGTTCCATCATACATGTTGTATTCATTTGTATCAGTGTTGTAGACAAAGAGGCCAGTTGCAGGAGAAACTATTGCATCTCTTTGGACACCTGTCATTCTTGGAGCAAGAAAACCTTTGTCTGCAGAGCTTAAATCAAGAATAGCAGAAGCAGCTGGCGTAGCAGTTCCTATCGCCACGTCCTTCAGAAAACTTGCAGACTCACTAAAAATGCTTGGAACATTGACATTCATGATCAGATCAGAATCTCCAGTAGTAGCTGCTAAAACTGCCCCACTCTCTTGAGCTGCAAAACTAAGATCGGTTGTTTGTTCTTCGGAACTTTGGCGCTGCAATGGCTTTATACTAATATTAACTTGAGGAAGATTCGCTATGAATTTGGCAAATTGTTCTTTTTTCTGAGCAAGGCCTGCTACCACATTGTATCTGGTCATGACCATTGATCCCGCAATGCTAAATGCCACAATTATGGCCGCAAACATAAATCCAACTTTGTACGAACTAACCCTTATTCCCGAACGCGAAGAATCTCCTGCAACCGGCATCACCTCACTTTCTTGAGGAAAGCTCGCCTCGCTGAGGCTTTGGCGAAGCGGGCTTGATTCGGCAAGCTTGTCCTTCATGAGAAACTCTTCCTGATTTTTCAATAAATTTTGCTTAAGAAAACTATTTGACGGAAGATGACTCAAAATAGATGGAAGGCCATGTGCAACTTTTACTTTTTTTGGAGCTTGAGGATAAAAAATTCGTTCTTCCTGTGCAACAATTACTTCAACTTTTGCGTTAATTTTGGCTTTTGATTTTTGAGTTTTAAATTTCTGTATTTGTTCCTGTGTGTAGCGGCGCTGATTCCCAACTGTGCGCATCTCCGGCACAAAACGCCCCCGTTGGTCCCAACGGCGAAGTGTTTTTGCAGATACTCTTAGAATGTCTGCTACCTCTTGGATTGTATAAAGCCTATCATTCATAGGGCAGCGCCTCTTTTGCTTGTCCCCCGAAGCCTTTTTGGCGAAGGGGGATAATAGTTGGACATTCCGAATCTAAATGTCCAACTTTGTCCAACTATTATTACGACATATTTCACAGCTCTTGTCAAGAGGTAGATTAATCTTGTCTTAATCTTATCAAAAAAGCATAATTTAGCCTCATTTTTTTAATATAATCAAATTTGGATATATATTGACTTTCTGATAAGATTATGATACAAAAGAAGAAATAGGGAGAAAAATCGGTATGTTAAACATCTCTTACAACATCTCCCCGAAGCTACAGGAACACTTAGGTAAGATTGAGGAATTAAGAAAACAAATACTTCTCAACCCAATTCTTCCGACGAAAGAATTACAACTTCGCTGGGAAGCTACATTTAATCGAATTTATTATTCCCTGAAATTAGCAGGAAATTCCTTAAAAAGAGAAAGCATGTTAAAGCTATTGTCAGAAGTTACACATAAAAAAGCTAGTAATGATCAAAAAGCTGTTCTTAAATACAAAGATGCTCTTAATTATATTTCTCAAAATTGGCAAGGATCTCAAAATACTGTCGATGCAAAAGCTTTAATTGACCTTCACCGGTTAATTGGTGGCAATGGACGCCTTAGGGTGCCTCAGGCAGGCCTACAGCGCTTACTAGACTATTTGCAAACAAGAACCGAGAATCCGATAATCCAAGCTGCAATAGTTGCTATCGAAATGGAAAAAATGCAGCTTTTTACAGAATACAATAACTTAATTGCCCATCTGACTGCAGATCTTTTCCTCTATAAATACGGCTATGATTTCAAGGGGTTTTTGGCCTACGAGGCAGCCTGGATACAAGATGAAAATCCGCCGGCCGGCGGATTTAAAGAAAATCATGAACGAGCATTAAGTAGTCTCAGTCTTACACTTTGGCTTGAATATTTCGCCGAAAGCGTACTTAAGCAGCTTGAAATAATAATTCAATCAATAAATAAACCCAGATCAGGAATAGCTGAATTAAAAGAATCTTTTTGGCGGCTGAACGAAAGGCAGAAGTCAATCCTAAGTTTTCTCGATCAACCACAGGCAACAATTACCAACAGACAAATTCAGAAAAAACATAAAATCTCACAAATAACTGCATCCAGAGATCTGGCAAAACTAACAAATTTAGGACATTTGTTCTCTCACGGGAAAGGACGTTCTGTTTACTACACTAAAATTTAGCTTCAAATGTCCAAGTTTCAAATTTTATGTAAGTTATTTAAAAAAATAAATGATTACTAAAAAAAGAGAAGATTCATCAACTGGCGAAGGTTCATATACATGCCGTACACAAATCAGTCAGGAGGCTCGCCTCGATTCGGCGAAGCGGGCTCGCCTCGATTCGGCGAAGCGGGCAAAATCGTTGTCTCATTCTGCCAAACAAAGACTCAAATGGATAGAGCATTTCAATAAATATCGCAACGCCAGATTAACCTGCAGACATTTTGGAATTTCCCCGGACACCTTTTATCTTTGGAGGAAAAGATTTATTGCTGACAATCTGAAGACTCTGGAAGATGATTTCAAAACACGCAAACCTCATAAAACAAGGGTTTCAAAACACAAAAAACAGCAGCTTGAAACGATTAAAAAGTTGAAAAATATTGATCCGCGGCTGGGAAAAACTAGAATTGCCAAGATTTTAAGAGAAACCGGCTACAAAATTTCCAGCTCAACAGTTGCCAGAATACTCAAAAAGTATAAGGATTGACCCCGATTCAATCGGGGTTGACCCTGATTCAATCGGGGTTGACATTATGATGAAAAGAACCGTAAACTGAATATATATCCGTGTCATCCCGAATTTATTTCGGGATCTCCTGCCAACAGGCAGGACTGTTTATGAAAAAAATTAGATGCTGAAATAAGTTCAGCATGACAAAAATAATTATGAAATCAACTGCCCTTATTATATCTGCACTTTTTTTATTTGCTCTGAGCATCTTCTTTCCTATTTCAATTTATGCTCAAAATGTGGGTGTCGGCACTGCAGTTTCCATTCTTATTATTGATAAAGATGTAAAAGACGGTAATATTATTGCTTCAACAGCCAAAGGCTATGGTTTAACAGCAACAGCATATGATTCCAACGTGTATGGCGTATACACTGAATCTCCTGCTATTTTTTTGCAAAATACAAATGACCCGCAAACAAAACCAGTCACAATTTCAGGAAAGGTTAATGTTTTGGTTTCCTCAATTAATGGCAATATTAAGAAAAATGATTTTATAACCTCATCTACGATTTCGGGTATCGGGCAAAAGGCAACCAGAAACGGAATGATTTTAGGAACAGCGCTTCAGGATTATAGCAATTCTGATCAAAAAGCAATCGGAAAAATTATGGTGGCTGTTAATCCACACTTTAATGCAGCTTTCGCAGACAATAAAACCAATGTGCTGGAAGTATTAAGAAATGCATCAGACCCTACCACACTAACTCAGGCAACCTCGCTTAGATATATTATAGCTGCAGGCATAGTTTTGATTTCATTTGCTATTGGATTTATTTACTTCGGCCGGGTTGCTTCAAGAGGAGTTGAAGCTTTAGGGAGAAATCCCCTTGCAGGCCGATCAATTCAGTTAAGCATGATTCTTAATCTTGCCTTAATGGTTGTTATTGTACTTGTCGGACTTGGAATTGGATATCTAATTCTTATTCTTTAAACATTTTATGAATATAGCACCTGTAATATTTTACGAAATGTTAGCAAGTATACTGATCTTGGCATTATGTCTTATTGCAGTTGTTTTTTATATGTCCAAAATTACAAAAAATCTTCATACTAGCTTCGACACAAAAGACGGAATTCATCCAAAAGATGCGAACTTCCTAGATGAAGCGAGAATAAAAGCAGCAAAGATTATTGATGAAGCAAATAACCGAGCCGTAGATATCATCAGTAAGGTTACTCTCTCAACAGATGTTTCTTCTGCGAACTTCAAGGAAGATTTAGCGCGTACTTCTTCTGCCCAAATTAAAGAATTCGAGAAGGCAACTTCTGATTTTACTGCCCTATACTTTCAAACTCTTCAAGATTTAAAAATAAAAAATATAGAAGCATTTCAGAATGTATCAAAAGATATCGAAATGAATACGATGGAGGAAATAAAAAACTTCAAGGAGTCTATGCAAAAATTAACTGTCTTGTCTCAGGAAGAAGCCAAGAAAAAAATAGATCTTGATTATGAAATCTCAAAAAAAGAAATTGAAGACTACAAAAAAGAAGAATTAAGAAAATTAGATGCAGGAATTTATGAACTTCTGGAAAAAATATCTAAAATTGTCTTAGGAAAAGCGCTGAGCTTAGCTGATCACGAAGATTTAATAGAAAAATCTCTCCAAAAAGCTCAAAAAGAAGGAGTGTTTAAAGAATTTTGATGAAAAAAGATATCTCATATTCTGATTTAACATCTTCCTTAAAAACCACACGGGAAGTAGCAGATTTTGCTTCTAAAATTGATGCATTTCAGCTTGCATTTTTTAATTCAGGGAAAGAGTCAACAGAAAAAACACTAACCTTAATCAACGAAAACTTTGCTAAAAAAATTATATTGTTTTTTTCAAACAATCACCTTGATATTAATGATAAAAGTGTAGTTTTCAACTTTCTTGAAAAATTAAGTTTCTTTATAAAAAAACTTAAAGTTATTAAGCTTGTTCTGGCTTTCGATCCAACCAGTAAAATAGTTGAAAAAATTCATAATTTCGTACAGGATGTTTTAGGTATTGGATATGTCCTTGATATTGAAGTTTCAGAAGATATCTTAGGAGGTGCAATTGTAATATTTAACGGAAAATATAATGATTTTACTCTCAAAAAACAATTAGAAGACACTTTTAGGGAAAAAGGGGACCAAATTATTTCAGCTATCGGGTGACAGAAGAGGAAGGGTTCCCGACAGCGCGGACTGCTAAAGGAGCACTGGCGGGAGGGATTACTTCTGGCAGGACCCGATTCACAAACTATGAAGAATTTTAAATATTATCTTGACTCAACAGCAGAAATTGGCTTCGTTGAAGAAGCATCCAATGCAATTGTTCATGTAAGCGGACTTCCGAAAGTCAAAACCAATGAAATAGTTGTTTTTGAAACAGGCAAAATAGGAGTAGTCTTGTCGTTTACAGCCAAAATCGTAGAAGTATTGGTTTTCTCCAAAGAATCAATAGGCCATGGCGCAAAAGTAGTCAGAACCAATGAATTTCTTCAAGTGCCGGTTGGAACAGAGCTTTTCGGAAGAGTAATTGATCCGCTTGGAAATCCCTTAACTGCAATGAGTGCCTATAAAAAACCCAGTAAATCACGCGGAATAAATGCGCTGGCTCCGGGTATTTTGGCTCGAAAGACCATTAACAGGCAACTTGAAACAGGAATACCAACTGTTGACCTGGTTATGCCTTTAGGATTCGGACAAAGAGAGCTAATTATTGGAGACAGAAAAACAGGTAAAACAAATTTCCTGATGCAAACAATCTTAACCCAAGTTAAACAAAAACACATTTGTATATACGCAGCGATCGGAAAGAAAAAGCTTGACATCAAAGACGCTGAGGATTTTTTTAAAAAAAATAAGATTTTTGACAAAATAATCGTCGTAGCAACAGGTTTTGATGACCCAACAGGGCTAAGTTTCCTCGTTCCGTTTTCCGCTATGACAATTAGTGAATATTTTAGAGATGAAGGATATGACGTTTTGTTAGCACTCGATGATTTAACCACTCACGCTAAGTTTTATCGAGAAATTTCGCTTTTGGGCAAGAAATTTCCAGGACGTAGTTCATACCCCGGAGATATTTTCTATACCCACGCAAAACTTTTAGAGCGGGCAGGAAATTTTGTGACAGAAAAGGGAGAAAAAGCAATCACTTGTTTACCGGTAGTTGAAACCATACAAGGAGATTTATCAGGATATATTCAAACCAATATTATGTCTATGACAGATGGTCACTTGTATTTTGATTCCGATCTTTTTGCCAAAGGAAGAAGACCCGCTATTAATCCCTTTTTGTCTGTAACCAGAGTTGGCAAGCAGACTCAATCTACTTTAAAAAGAGACATTAACCGCGAAATTCTTTCCTTCCTAACAATTTATGATAAAATGCAAAATTTCTCTCATTTCGGAGCAGAATTAAGTGAAGGTAGCAAGGTAACGCTGGCAGTTGGTGAAAAAGTTATTAAATTTTTAGGTCAAGGACCCTCTACTACTATGCCTATTAATCTACAAATACTGTTATTTTCCATGCTTTGGAATAACATCTTACAAAACAGAAATATTGATCCGATCGGAGGAGATGTTAATGAGATAATCAAAGCATATGAAACTAAATCAAACGCTAGCAAAATAATCGATCAAACCGTAACAGATGCAAAGACTTTTAACGACATGCTAAAGACTATGAAAGAAAAAGGAGAAACGCTTTTGTCGAGCTTAAAGATTTAAAATTATGATTACCAGGAAAGAATTAACGCGGGAAACTGAATTTCTTACTACTCTTCGTACCATTCTGGAAACGTATGAAGAGATTGCCGCAACCAGAATGTCCCGTATCCGAAGCTCTGTTTTGGGAAGCCGGGATTTTTTGCTTGAAGTGAATGCGATTTTTCAGCAAGTCAAAATATCATACAAGGCTCAGATTGAGCTTCTGATGAAGAGCAAAAAGATAAAAGATCCTTCAAAACTCACTTTCATAAAAAGGAATGGCAAAACTTTGTATGTTTTTATTTCTGCCAACACAGGTCTTTATGGAGACATTATACGTAAAACTTACGACGCATTTATTCAAAATCTTGCAAAAGAACCGGGAGATGTTGCTATATTGGGCCGCCTTGGAGCAGAAACCTTTAATGCTGAAAAAATAAAGGCTCCCCTTACTTACTTTGAATTTCCTGATGATAAAATCGACAATGCAATCGTTCAGAAAATCGTTGAACATATTATCCAATATGAGAAAATTCTTGTTTATTATGAACAGTTTAATAATGTTATCAGCCAATCCCCCATTGTAACTAACATTTCCGGGGATCCTTTGTCTTGGGAAAAAGGCGGACCGCAGGTAAAGTATTTTTTCGAACCATCGCTTGAAAAAATTATGGAGTTTTTTGAAAAAGAAATTTTTGCATCTATTTTCCAACAGACAATATTTGAATCAGAACTTGCCAAATTTGCAGCCCGTATGGTTTCCCTGGACTTTGCCTCAGGCAATACAAAAAGCAGACTAAAACAAGTCATTCTTGCAAAAAACAGAATCAAACATCAGGAAGACAATAAAAAACAGCTGGAAAAATTTACAAGCATGAGGCTATGGAAATAAATTATGAATAATACAGGAGTTATAATCGGAATTCAGGGACAGATTATCGAGGTTGAGTTTGTGGACGAATCACCAAACTTGCATGACCTTCTGGTTTTAGAAGAAGATTCCAGCGTTAAAATGCAGGTTGTTTTACCCAGTGGTTCTTCTTCGTTTTTCTGCTTTAGCCTTAGCTCAACTGACAAATTATATCGGGGTCTTAAAGTTATCAATACAAAAAAACCAATTCAGATTCCAACCGGACCGGGTGTTTTGGGCCGTTGTCTGAACATATTCGGAGAGCCAATTGACGGATTAGGTGAAGTAAAAAAAGAAGGTGAAAAACCTATCTATTCCGAAGGCCTTGATTATAGTGAAATTGTCAAACATAACGAAATTCTAGAAACAGGAATTAAGGCAATTGACTTTTTATCTCCGATGATTAGAGGAGGAAAAATCGGTCTTTTTGGAGGAGCAGGAGTCGGAAAAACAATACTTTTGACTGAAATTATTCATAATGTTGTTGTTTTACATAAAGGAAAAGGTCTTTCGGTATTCGCAGGGGTTGGGGAAAGAATTAGAGAAGGTCACGAACTTTATGAAACACTCAAGGAAAAAGGTGTTCTTTCAGCTGTATCTTTGATCCTCGGAACCATGGGAGAAAATCCGGCAGTCAGATTTCTTACCGGGCTTACAGGAGTCACTTTTGCCGAATACTTCAGAGACAGCCTCAAAAAAGATGTGCTTTTCTTTATAGACAATGTTTTTAGGTTCGCTCAGGCAGGAAACGAACTTTCGGTTTTAATGAATACAATTCCTTCTGAAGACGGCTATCAGGCAACCTTAACCTCTGAAATGGCCTCCTTTCACGAAAGATTAGTGTCAAACGCTGATAATTCTATTACCTCAATTGAGGCAATCTATATCCCGAATGATGACATTTTAGATCAGGGCGTACAGGCAATTTTCCCCTATTTGGACTCATCGGTTGTATTATCAAGAAGCATTTATCAAGAAGGGCTTTTGCCTGCTGTTGACCTTTTATCATCCAGTTCTGCAAATTTAAATCCGGAAACAGTCGGCCAACTACATTATGATATTGCCCTCAAAGCATTAAATTTACTGAAACAAGCGACCTCTTTGGACAGAATTGTGTCTTTGGTCGGAGAAGCAGAACTTTCACCAAGCGATAAATTAATTTATGAAAGGGCAAAAAAACTCCGTAATTTTATGACTCAAAACTTTTTTGTGACCGAAAATCAAACAGGCAGAAAAGGCTCTTATGTTCCGAGGGAAACTACTGTTTCTGATGTAAATGATTTATTGTCCGGAAAATACGATGAAATAACAGATGACAAATTCAGCTTTATCGGAAGCATGAAAGAAATAATTAAAGAAACAGCCAAAGAAATAACTAAAACATAATTATCATCCTGATCAGATTCTATGCGAGGGGTGGCAAAAGAGGAAGGGCTCCCGACAGCGCGGACTGCTAAAGGAGCACTGGCGGGAGGGATTACTTTTGACAGGACCCCGAATAATTAACGAATATGCGTGAAACTTCTATTCTTACAGTTATCATCAGAAATAAAGACCAGGTTTTATATAGCGGTCAGGCTTTTGCAATAACTGCTGTAAATGACAAAGGCACTTTTGATGTTTTAGCCGAACACGAAAGCTTTATTAGCCTCATAAAAGAAAAAATTATAATTCGTATAACCCCGAAGGAGAAAAGGGAAATTCAAATCGAGAATGGCATTGTAAAGGTCTATAAAGACAAAGTTTATATTTACGTTAATTTCAAGTCTTAGACCCTCTTATGATAAGTAGCGCGGTGGATTGTTTTTATCTTTTCTTCATTCGGTCCGCCAACCGGCTGATCAAAATGTTCTTTTATGAATTCTATTGTTTCTTTGGGATCTTGAGTATTGACAGAAATACCGGTTCCGACTTCAAATCCTCCTAATACCTTTACTCTTGGAATAATTCTCAGATACCAATCCCCTCCCGGATAAATGTAAAAATTAAATGGAAATTCCAAGCCGTGGCGAAGATCAAAAATCTGTATTAAGCGTGTAAGCGCAAACGCTAAATCTGAAATTTGCGAATCTTTTATGGAACTGAAGAGGTTCCCCCGTTCTTTTGGAGCTACCCAAACCTCATCAGGCCATTCTGAAGTTTTTGGACAAAAAATGACAAAGTGATTGGTTTCTTTAAATATCTGATCCTTTGTTGCAGTCTCCATTTCTTTCGGAGTGGCAAGACGGGGTATGTCCAAATCTACCTCAAAAGGCACTCCCACAAGCTGTGTATGCGGATGAGGCAAACTTTCTCCTGCAGCTTTTTGTCGATTGTGAAAAATATATGCCTGACCGGTTTCTTGATGCGCTACGATACGTTTTTTATATGTTTGAAGTATTAATTCAACTTGAGACAAAGGAAGCTCGCCAAAATTTTTATGATGGTCGGGAGAATGAATTATCACCTCATGAACTGGTGCAAAGGGAAATTTATTTTTCAAAACTCTTATTTGCCAACTTGAACCCTTCTTCACTTCATAAACTGCCTTTTCTTCTGTTTCTTTTCCCGGACAAAAAGGGCAAACCGGCTCTATTCCGTTAACAACATCAGGACGTTTCGCACGCCTAGGCGATAAAATAACCCACTTTTTGCTTAGGGGATTTTGTAAAAATTGAAAATCAGCCATAAATTTAAGACATTATTTAGCTTACCAACAATTTAATAATAAAACAATTCAGAAAATTTCTCAGATCATTTCCTCATATAATTTCTTATATAAAACTGCGCTTTTATCCCAGGAAAAATCTTTTCGCATTGCGCGCTGAACCATTTTTTTGTATCTATCATTATCTTTTTTAACGCTTAAAGTGTGTTTTATTGTTCTCCTAAGACGGGTTAATTTGTCTTTTTCAAAAAGAAAACCATCTTTCTCATTTACAATCGAATCTTTCAGCCCGCCTGTTTTTGCAGCAATAGGTATTGTTCCGTACCTCATTGCAACCATCTGGATAAGACCACAGGGCTCAAAATGAGACGGAATTAAAATAAAATCAGAGGCTGCATACAATTTATGACTTAGTTCTTCATTGTAGGCAACTTCTGCCCGGACATTATCAGGATATTTCTGGGCAATTCTTTTAACGCTTTTTTCAATATTCGGATCTCCTGATCCCAAAAATATTAAATTAGCATCCAACTGAACAATTGTTTTAGTAACTTTTATCAGCATCTCTATACCTTTTTGAACTGCCATTCTACCTATAAAACAAAATGTTGGCTTTGGTTTTAAAGAAAAAAATTTCAATAGATTTCCTTTTACTGCCTTTTTACCAACTTCCCAATTATTAACATCAAATTTATGGAACAGTAGCTCATCTTTTGCCGGATTCCAAGCATCATAATCTATGCCATTTAAAATGCCTATTATTTTATCTTTTTCCCCAAAAACAGCTTCTCTTTTCCGAAGATAAGTATAAATCTCTTTATGACAATGCTCTTCCTTCATAATTTCTAATGCGTAATTAGGGGAAACAGTCGATACTTTTGTTGCATGGAGAATTCCTTCACCCAAAATATCAATTTCCTTTGCAGAAATCTCTCTTTTTAGCTCTTTTGTCTCTTCATTTTTAAAGTGCAGAAGATCTAAAACCTTCCTTGAACCAAAACCCTGATATGAAAGATTGTGAATAGTTAAAAGTGTTGGAATAGGAGGCTTAATTTTATTCTTCATAATTAGCGGAATAAGCGCTGTATGCCAATCATTGCAATGAACTAAATCCACCTCCCATTGCTTATTGCTATTAAGCCAGGCAATGAAACGGACAACTGCAAGGCTAAAAAATGCAAATTGATCTATTTTCTTATTTCTACCCCTAAGATTTATGTGGGAAAGAATCGGCCTGTTGCTCAGAAAATAAACTACACAATCACTGTCTGGCAAATGACTTTTGTAGACCCCGATCTCCTCTTCTTTGTCGCCAAAATGAACATGAAACTCCCCTATTCTTTTGCCATTCGCCTTTTCCTGCATTTCTACATAACACGGAACAACTACCCGGCAGTCAACATTTATTTTTTTAAGCGCTTTGGGCAAAGATCCCATCACATCTCCCAATCCGCCGCGTTTAAAAAATGGAGACACTTCATAACCCGTAATTAAAACATTCATTTGATATCTAAAGCTAATTATGAATTATTACCCAGAATTTTCTTGTAGACTTTTTCGTAATTTTCAGTCATTTTCTCAACCGTAAAATTATCTTCAACATGTTTTCTGCAAGCTTGACGATCAATCTCTCCCACTCTTTTTAATGCTTCCTTCAAGCCCTCTTCTCCCTTTTGTTTGATAACAAACTTTGATTCATTTTGTGAATCTTCGGACTCTATAACAAACCCAGTAACACCATCTCGTACTAGCTCAGAAACACTGCCTTTATTGTAAGCGATTACCGGTGTTCCGCACGCCATTGCCTCAATGATAGTTAAGCCAAAAGGCTCTTCCCAACGCAAAGGAAAAATAAAGGCTTTGCCTTTTTTTATAAAATCAGATTTCCCTTTGCCTTCTAAAAACCCGCTTAAAATAACATTCTTCCCGTCTATAAATGGTGCGATTTTGGTATTATAAAAATCTTCTGATTTATTTGCTCTGGTAGCAGAAGTTGCCATATCTAGAGGAATTTTGAGATCCAAAGCAATTTTTATTGCCACATCTGCACCCTTATCCTCTAAGACACGGCCAAAATAAATCAAATGCTCTTCCGGATTGCTATCGAATTCATAATCTTTTAAATCTAATCCGTGATAAACCGTATCGACAAAATTAAGGTCAATTATCCCTCTTCTTTGAGAATTGCTGATTGAGACATAATTATGCTGCTTAAATTTTGAAAGGCGAAGATATTCAATCGCGTCTTTTGTTTGCGGAAGCGGGTCATGCAAGGTATAAACTGTCGGAAAATGGGTTAATTCATCAAAATAATGTGCTCCAAAGTCATGGTAAGCATGAATTATATCCAATTTTTTCTTATTAAACGCGTCATCATACGCTCGCATGGTCAAATCATATTCAAAATCTCTTTTGATAATCTCCTGAGTTGAATATTTTTGCTCTAAAGGATCCCTATATCTAAATAAATAATAAAATGGGTCAGAATCAGTTAAATTCCAATCTCCCGAAACAATTTCTGCTTTTGTTTGAATGTCTTTTGAGCCGTAAAAAAATACCTTGTGGCCTTTTTCGATTAATTTATCTGCCAAGGCAACTGCCGGAGCTAAAGGAGCAAAGATTCTTCCTTTCAAATACCGATTTGCCCCATAAATCGATGGCAAGAGCAGTCCGATTCTCATTACTTTCTATTGTACCTTATTTTTTAAATCTTTGTACCGGAGTTTCCATTCTGCGGTTTCTCTTTTTTTCTGTATGTTTTATATATGTGATCAAACTTTCTGGCAATAAGTTCCCAGGAAAACTTTTCTTCAACGCTTTTTCTGGCATTTTGCCCCATTCTAAAGCAAAGATCAGAATTATCAAGAAGTTTGTTTACCTTTTCGACAATTTCAGCACTATTTCGGGGTCTGACGAAAAACCCATTATAACCGTCCTTGACTGCAAGAGGAATACCTCCTTTTCTGGTAACAACTACTGGTGTTTGGCAAGACATTGACTCAAGAATAACCAATCCCAAAGGCTCATCCCAAGTGCTTGGAGCTACAAAAACATCTGCTCTACTGTAATAAGGCACCAGCTTTGCTATTCCTGCTCCCAAGTGGCCAACAAAATGGATATTTTTTAGCTTCATGTCTCTTGCTTTCTGCTCCAGCCTCTCCCTCTCTGGACCATCACCAAGAATTACTATTTCTCCATGTATTTTGCGGGCTGCCGCAACAAGATATTCTACGCCTTTATATTTTGTAAGTTTTCCTGCAAAAAGAACTACGGGTTTTCCGTGCAGCTGAAGTTTTTCATCCACTTTTTTTGCTCCGCTTTCGGTATAAGCGAATTTATCTATATTTACTCCGCCGGGAATAGTACGGCATTTTTCGTGGAAATACTTTTTAAATATGCGCAAAAACCATTCTCTTGTCCATCCGCTATTTGGAATTATCTTTTTAGTCCGAAACATCGCATCATAAGTAAATCTCCAATACCTTTTATCTTTTTCCAGAGTTGGAAGCTCCGAACCATGAATTGTGGTAATAAAATTTATTTTGTAGGTGTTTTTTATAAAAGATGCTGCCCAGGTCAAAGGAAAGGCATGATGGACATGGATTATATCCGGCCTGAAATCTTCAACTGCATTTATCGTAGCATTTAGAAATGCCTCATGTATTCGAAGTATTTCTTTATTTGTCAATTGTGTATAAAGCTTGGAATTCGGCCATTCAGGATGACCGGTAAAAGAAACAAAAAAGGGCATTTTAACTGTATAAAGCCTTGCTCTCTCAATAGGCCTTTCATCCGGAGCCAGTATTGCTACTTTATGTTTTTTTCCAATCTCGGACGCTAGGTGCCGTGCATAAGTGCCGCTCCCTGATCCCCAAAACGGAAAAGTTTGTAAATATAAAATCCGCATTGTGGGTATTATAGCATAATTTTTGCTGCGTTAAAAAAGTTAGAACTGTAAAAAAGCTCTATTTTTTATATATACCAAAAGATATCGATATATATCTAAAGACTAAAGAATCTATCATTTTTACTTAATGTTCCAGCAAGAAAGATTATGATCTACAAACTAAAAGCGTGAAAACTAAAAAATATTGAATTATTAATATTTTAAGCCTTAAGTAGTGGAGCTGGAGTTATTAATTTTTTCTTTGAGAACTAACCAGATAAATTCTATTAATGCTAGTTGGCGTTTTATACGCCAGGGTTGGACCACCAAACGGAATAACCATTCCAATCCAATATTTCTAATAAAACCAGGAGCCCTTGGTATTTTACCACTTAAATAATCAAATGCTCCGCCAACCCCGATAGCAATTTTTACAGGAATTTTTTGGAGATTTTCATTAATCCAAAATTCTTGTTTGGGTGCACCAAAAGCAACAAATAAAATATCAGTGCTAGACGGTAGATGGTTGATGCTGGAAGATAGATTTTTGATGTTAGAAGTTGGATTATAGATATCTTCATTTTTATTTTTCGATTTTCGAGCATCGATCTTCAAACTTCTACCTTCTACTTTCAATCTTCTATCGTCTAATTTTTCCTCCGGCCATTCTTCTCCGACAAAGGAAATTTTCAATTTTGGATGCTTTTTTTGTAAGCACTCAGCGGTTTTCTCTGCTACTCCGTCCCTACCCCCAAGAAAGCCCACTGTTATAGGCTTTTCTGACACCTCTTTACAGAGACTTTTCACAAGGTCTACGCCGGTAAAGCGACTTTTTAGGTCTTTCCCCAATATTTTGGAAGCCCATATTATTCCAATGCCGTCAGCTGAGGCTAAATCAGCGTTATTTAAGATGTTTTTGAACCTAGAATTTTTGTTTGCAAAAACCAAAAATTCGGGATTTGGGGTGACTAAAAAGAGTTTTTTTTTAAAATTTTTAAGATTTTCGATGATATACTCTAGGATTTCCTTTTCAGTAGCATCTGTTATGCCAACACCAAGTATATTTTTTTTGTTTAACATATTTTTTATACTATAAGACTATTTTCCTCCATTTCAAATTTTTGTCTTTAGATATTTTGAATACTTAATATACTCAAATTTTATTCTAAAATTCTACGCTCTTAAGATCAAAAACAACTAACTCTAATTATTTTCTTTTTGCACAATACTATAAATCTATTCTTCTGTGAAAAATATGGTTTTTTGAAAATTTTCACAACCTTGGAAATATTGCCAAAAAATATTATAAGCCTATTTTCCTGCAATCAATTACATAATTGATTAATTAACGAGTTAAAGAATTAACGAATTGAACCTGTAATCCGTTAACCTGTTAATTCGTTAATCAGGTAATAATTATTTTTTCCCAATGCTTCTTTTATAAAGCTCTATATTTTCTAAAGCAACTCCTGTTCCTTTAGCAACGCATAAAAGAGCATCTTCAGTAACATGACAAGGAACACCAGTTAATTTAGTCATTAGTTTGTCTATATTTTTAAGCAGTGATGTTCCCCCGCTCATGACAACTCCTTTATCAATTATGTCTGCTGCTAATTCGGGCGGAGTTTGCTCCAAAACGCCTTTAACTGCGCCGACAATTTGTAGTAGAACAGGATAAATTGCCTCATTTATCTGTACCTCTGTTAATTCAAGAGTTCTTGGTAAACCTGTTATTGTGTCGCGACCTCTTATTTCCATTTTTGCTATTCCCCCAGAGGAGTTATTCTTTTCGGAAGTTGGATTTTCCTCAACAAGCGCATTGCCGATTGTAATTTTTATTTCTTCTGCTGTTCTCTCTCCAACCAGCAAGTTAAATTTTTTCTTTGTATAATTAGCTATTGCCTCATCTATTTTGTTTCCTCCTGCTCTGACTGAATTATGAATAACTACACCGCCCAAAGAAATAACTGCACATTCCGTAGAACCTCCGCCTACTTCTACAACCATATGTCCTGCAGCTTGAGCGATAGGAATTTTTGCGCCGATTGCAGCAGCCAAAGGTTCATCAATTAAATAAGCAATTTTTGCTCCGGCTGCCATTGTTGCATCCAAAACAGCGCGTCTTTCAACCTGAGTTACTCCTGAAGGAATGCAAACCATTACTTCCGGCTTTGCAAAACGGGATTTTCCTACAGCTTTGTCTATAAAATAAGCAAGCATTGCTTCTGTTATCGTATAATCCGCAATAACTCCATCCCGAAGTGGCCTGAGCGCCACAATGTTTCCCGGAGTTCTGCCTAACATTTCCTTTGCTTCGCGGCCTACCGCAACTACCCTATTCTCTTCGGCAGTTACAGCCACAACTGTGGGCTCATTAAGAACTATTCCCTGCCCAACTAAATAAACTAATGTATTAGCAGTTCCAAGATCAATTCCGATTCGCTTACCCGATAAAGAAAACATAATAATTTTTAGTTAATTACTCAATTAACCAATTAAAGAATTAACGAATTAAAGAATTGATTTTTAATAATACGTTAATCCGTTAACCCGTTAATCGAACAGTTTAATAAATTAAATACATCAAACTATCTACAAACTATGTCAAAAAAGGGTTTTAGCCTTAGTAAATTTGATTATATACCCCTTCGCTTTTAAAATGCAACAACGAATTAAAAGCTTCGGGGCACAGGCGCTTCTTATCTACAACAATGCAATAGTGCAAACAAAATGATATAATGTCCTAGATGAAAAAGACCATACTTTACGTTGCTACAGTTGTGTTTTTGATTGTTGTTACAATAATTGTTATTTCATATGGCAGAGGATATATCTTTAACTTCGGAAACGGGAAAATAGGAATTTTAGGAACAGGGCTTCTCGCGGCCACGAGTCAACCTGATGGTGCAGGAATATACATCGACGGTCACCTAACATCTGCTACTAGCAATACTATTAGTCTGCCTCCTGGAGAATATGACGTAAAGATTATCAAATCGGGCTATTCCACATGGCAGAAAAAAATTAAAATTGAAAAGGAAGTTGTATCAAGCGTCTACGCTCTTTTAATTCCGACTGCTCCAAAACTTGATAACATTACGGACATTGGAGTGAACAATCCTGTTCTGGATCCAACGCGCACCAAAATAGCTTATACAGTGTCTTCTTTAGATAATCCCCGTAAAAATGGTGTTTATATTTTGGATATGGGACTGCGCCCTATTTTAACTCTTCAAAGCTCTTCTACTCAAATTGCGGACGATACGATTGATAATTTCTCCAAAGCAAGCCTAACATGGTCTCCTGATGCAAAAGAGATTATAGCTACAATTTCAGCCGAGCCAAATATTTCCACTACTTATCTTTTAAAAACAAGTTTTAATGAAAATCCCCAAGACATTACGGCAACTTTAGCATCGCTTAGATCAACCTGGAATGAACAAAGAACAATTCAAGACAAATCTCAATTGTTAGGATTTAAAACAAAACTACAAAATTTGATTAAAGAAAACTTCACAATTTTTTCTTGGTCTGAAGACGAAACAAAAATTCTTTACACAGCCAGTCGATCAGCTGTTCTTTCTTTAATCATTAATCCTCCCTTAATAGGCACAAATTCAACACCGGAAGAACGGGAAATTAAAAAAGGAGTAATTTATGTTTATGATGTAAAAGAAGACAAAAATTTCAAGATTCTGGATTCAATGCCGGAGAATAAAAGTCAAGACTTCATCAATGAATTTCCTTTAAATTGGTTTACTGACTCAAAACATTTGCTTTATGTTGTTGACAATAAAATAAGTATCATGGATTATGACGGACAAAACAAAACAACTATTTATGCTGGACCATTTATCGATGACTATGTTTTCTCCTGGCCTGATGGATCAAAAATCCTAATTCTTACCAACCTTGGTAATCTCACCATCTCCCCCAACCTTTATACCATCGGATTGAAATAATTATTCAGTTGAAGAATCAAGGAATTAAAGAGTTGATCCTAAATTTTAATCCGTAATCCGTTAACTCGTTAATTCGTTAATTGGATAATTGATGTAAAATTATTTCGGCTCCGCAATCACCAGAAGACGTTGCCAGGTTGTGCCGGGCGGCCAACAAGTTTGGAGAATTAGAAGTTCTTTTCCGGTTTCTGCATGAGTTATAAAAGAGACTTCAGAAGGACTAGTAGTTCCTATTTTTGTTATTTTATAATTATGCCTTACATTCTGATAAAAAATCACTACATCATCTCCTTCTTTTAAATCCTTTAAGAGATAAAATACTGCATTATATCTGCCGACATCCCAAAAATTATCAGTTGAATGTGCAAATAAATAAATATTTCCTGCTTCCCCTGGAAAAAATGTTCCCTGAGCATGCGCAACTCCTTTTTGCAAAATCGGCAGGAAAATATCTGAATTGGACGGATCAACATTTGGAAAAACTTTTGCATTTGCCCCTATTTTAGGTATCAAAATACTAAATACTGTATCAACTGGTGTTAAGATCTGCTCCTTGGGTCCTGATAAAATATTTGCAAAACCTAAGGACGCTTGTTTGATGGGTTCTTGAACCGCCAAGGGTTTTTTAACCTCTGCTATTTGACTGTCAACAGAAAAATGGACTCCTCTTATTCGCATTACTTGATATGTTGCTTCAAAATAAAGTGCAGGACCAAAAGTTGCCAGAACTCCGAAGATTGCGAAAAGCAACAAAAAATTTCCAATAGTCCGGATAATCAAAAAGCGTATTTTTTCTTTCTTTGTCATTTAATCCTATTCTAAGTTTTTTTGTGCTAAAATACAAATTACGGCTTGCCCTGAGATGAAGCCGAAGGGTCCCTGTAGCTCAACGGATAGAGCAGACCCGTCCTAAGGGTAAGATGGGGGTTCAATTCCCTCCAGGGACACCAAATCGGGGTGGAGTATGACGGTAGTACGTACGCTTCGGGTGCGTATAGACTGGGTTCAATTCCCAGCACCCCGACACTTTATTTATTTTTTAATTTGTGTCAAAATAACCAAATGAAGACGAAAGAAATAGGAATTTGGATTGGAGTTATAATTATTCTTCTTCTTACTTTTTGGGGATTAATTGCTTTAGTCAATAATAGTAACGCATCAAATACTTCTCTTCCTGAAGTAAAAGTTCCAAAAGCAGTTTCCAAAAACGACATAACTCTTGGTACACAAAATGATGCAAAGGTGACCTTAATTGAATACGCTGATTTTCAATGCCCCGCATGTACTACTCAGGCTGAATTTATTAAAAATTTAAATAAAGATTTTAAAGATAACTTGCTTATTGTTTATAGATTTCTCCCTTTAGACATCCATAAAAATGCTCTTCCTTCTGCTCAAGCCGCATTTGCAGCATTCAAGCAAAATAAATTTTGGGAAATGAGTGACCTTCTTTATCAAAATCAGGCTTCGTGGTCGGAGGCAGATGATGCACAGAAAATATTTGCAGGCTACGCCAAAACTCTTAATTTAAACCTTGATCAATTCACTCTGGATTATAATGCTAATTCAACTAAAGAATTTATCAATAACGAAAGGGATGAAGGAATTTCCTTAGGTCTAACTTATACACCAAGCCTTTTTGTCAACGGGAAATTAATTGAAAATCCTAAGAGTTATGCTGATTTAAAAAAAGTTGTCCAGAATGAAATTAACAATAAATAAAATCTTCATTATTTTAATGGTACTCTCTTTCTTGGGATTTGTTGATTCTTCTTTTTTGACAATTACTGACTACAAACACATAATTCCACCCTGCACCATCACTCATGGATGCGAAAAAGTATTATCCAGTAGTTTTGC